>Ga0157365_10000101_pt1 | contig 40106 bp, 34 predicted proteins | sample AttsexASBM3_FD_111478 | JGI IMG/M metagenome (GOLD analysis project Ga0157365, IMG submission 111478) | Fungus gardens microbial communities from leaf cutter ant in Ribeirão Preto, State of São Paulo, Brazil - Atta sexdens ASBM3 | ecosystem: Host-associated > Fungi > Mycelium > Unclassified ...
TACATGCATCTTCTGATGGCCCTGACCACCCTCGTTGTCTTCCAGATGATTGGCGGGATCACCGATTTCTATCGCTCCTGGCGCGGCGTCAAAATCTCGACCGAACTGCTGCTGCTGTTGCAGAACTGGACCATGAGCGTGGTGTTCAGCGCCGGTCTGATGGCGTTTAACCCCGACTTCGAAAGCCCGTTCCGCGTCTATTTCGCCTGGTATCTGCTGACCGGCGCCGGCATGGTGATTTGCCGTTCGGCGATTCGCTTTGGCGCGGGCTGGCTGCGTAATCGCGGCTACAACACCCGCCGTGTCGCGATTGCGGGCGCGCAGCCGGTGGGCCAGCAGCTGGCCGAGAGTTTTCGCAACGAGCCCTGGCTGGGCTTTGATGTGGTCGGTATTTACCACGACCCGGAGCCGGGCGGCGTGCCGACTGGCTGGGCCGGCAACCTTGAGCAGCTGGTGGAAGACGCCCGTGCGGGCAAGATCCACAACGTCTATATCGCGATGTCGATGAGCGAAGAGGCGGCGATGAAGAAGCTGGTGCGCCGGCTCTCCGATACCACCTGCTCTGTGATGCTGATCCCGGACGTGTTTACGTTCAACATTCTGCACTCGCGCCTGGACGACGTGAACGGCGTGCCGGTGGTGCCGCTGTATGACACGCCGCTCTCTGGCATTAACCGCATCCTCAAGCGCGTGGAAGATATCATTCTGGCCTCGATGATCCTGCTGCTGATTTCGCCGGTGCTGTGCTGTATCGCCGTCGCCGTGAAGCTCAGCTCGCCGGGCCCGATTATCTTCCGCCAGACCCGCTACGGTATGGACGGCAAGCCAATTATGGTGTGGAAGTTCCGCTCCATGCGCGTGATGGAAAACGACAAGGTGGTGAAGCAGGCGACTCAGAACGACCCGCGCGTCACCAAAGTGGGCAACTTCCTGCGTCGTACCTCGCTTGATGAACTGCCGCAGTTTATCAACGTGCTCACCGGCGAGATGTCGATTGTCGGCCCGCGTCCGCACGCGGTGGCGCATAACGAACAGTATCGCGCGCTGATTCAGGGCTACATGCTGCGCCATAAAGTGAAACCGGGCATCACCGGCTGGGCGCAGATCAACGGCTGGCGCGGCGAGACCGATACCCTGGAGAAGATGGAAAAACGTATTGAGTTCGATCTGGAGTACATCCGCGAGTGGAGCGTATGGCTCGATATCAAAATCGTTTTCCTGACGGTGTTCAAAGGCTTTGTTAACAAAGCGGCTTATTAAGGGTAGTGGGTCATGAGCCTTCGCGACAAAACCATTAGCGGCGCCAAGTGGTCCGCGATTTCGACGGTCATCATCATCAGCCTCGGGCTGGTGCAGATGACCATCCTGGCGCGGCTGATGGATGGTCATCAGTTCGGGCTGCTGACCATCAGCCTGGTGATTATCGCGCTGGCCGATACGCTCTCCGATTTCGGGATTGCGAACTCGATTATCCAGCGCAAAACCATCAGCCATCTCGAACTGACGACGCTCTACTGGCTGAACGTTGGGCTCGGGATCGTGGTCTGCGCGGTGGTGTTTCTGCTAAGCGACCTGATTGCGGGCGTGCTGCATAACCCGGATCTGGCGCCGCTGATTAAGACGCTGGCCTTCGCCTTTGTGGTTATCCCGCACGGCCAGCAGTTCCGCGCGCTGATGCAAAAAGAGCTGGAATTCAACAAGATTGGCTCCATCGAAACCTTCTCGGTACTGGCGGGCTTCATCTTTACGGTGGTGTCCGCGCAGTACTGGCCGGTGGCGATGACCGCCATCCTCGGTTATCTGGTCAACACCGCGGTGCGCACCCTGCTGTTTGGCTTCTTCGGGCGCAAGATTTACCGGCCGGGCCTGCATTTCTCGCTGGCGTCTGTGTCGTCTAACCTGAAGTTCGGCGCGTGGCTGACCGCCGACAGCCTGGTGAACTACATCAACACCAACCTATCAACGCTGGTGCTGGCGCGTATTCTTGGCGCGGCGGTGGCCGGTGGCTATAACCTCGCCTACAACGTGGCGGTCGTGCCGCCGATGAAACTCAACCCCATCATCACCCGCGTGCTGTTCCCGGCGTTCGCCAAAATTCAGGACGATACCGAAAAGCTACGCGTGAATTTTTACAAGCTGCTGTCGGTGGTCGGGATCATTAACTTCCCGGCGCTGCTGGGGCTGATGGTGGTGTCGAATAACTTCGTGCCGCTGGTGTTTGGCGAAAAGTGGGTGAGCATCGTACCGATTCTGCAACTGCTGTGCGTCGTCGGCCTGCTGCGCTCTATCGGCAACCCGATTGGCTCGCTGCTGATGGCGAAAGCGCGCGTCGATATCAGCTTTAAATTCAACGTGTTTAAAACCTTCCTGTTTATTCCGGCCATTGTGGCGGGCGGGCATTTCGGCGGCGCGCTCGGCGTGACGCTGGGCTTCCTGCTGGTGCAGGTGATTAACACAATCCTGAGCTATTTCATCATGATTAAGCCGGTGCTGGGCTCCAGCTACCGCGAGTATATCCAGAGCATTCTGCTGCCATTCTGGCTCTCGTTGCCTACTCTGGTGGTCAGCTTCGCGCTGGGCGTGGCGCTGAAGGGGCATCTGCCGCTCGCCTCGCTGCTGGCGGTGCAGATTGCGGCGGGCGTGCTGGCTTTCGCCGTGACGATTGTGCTGTCGCGCAATGCGCTGGTGGTGGAACTGAAACGTCAGTTTTGCCGCAACGATAAAATGAAAATGCTGCTCCGTGCAGGCTGATCCCGTTAAAAATTATTGATGCGCAAGCCCCTGCGGCCGGAGTGCCGCGAACAGGGCGCGCGTATATTTCAGAGGTCAACATGAAGTTACTCATTCTTGGCAACCACACCTGCGGAAACCGTGGCGACAGCGCCATCCTGCGCGGCTTGATTGATTCGATAACGCTTCAGGACCCGACGGCGGAAGTGGACGTAATGAGCCGCTACCCGGTGAGTTCCGCCTGGCTGCTGGACAGAGAGGTCATGCCTGACCCGCTCTACAAACAGATGAAGCAGTTCAACAACGCCGCGGGCGTCATGGGCCGCGTGAAGAAAGTGCTGCGTCGCCGCTATCAGCACCAGGTGCTGCTCGCCAAAGTGACCGGCAACGGCAAGCTGCGCAATATCTCCCTGCCGCAGGGCTTCACCGATTTCGTGGGGCTGCTTGGCGGCTATGACGCGATTATCCAGGTCGGCGGCTCGTTCTTTGTCGATCTCTACGGCACCCCGCAGTTTGAACATGCGCTGTGCGCTTTTATGGCGAAAAAGCCGCTGTTCATGGTTGGCCACAGCGTCGGGCCGTTCCAGGAGCCGCAGTTTAACCAGCTCGCAAATTACGTGTTCGGCCACTGCGACGCGCTGATCCTGCGCGAAACCGTGAGCCTTGATCTGATGAAAAAAGGCCAGATCGACACCTCAAAAGTGGAGCTCGGCGTCGATACCGCCTGGCTTGTCGAACATCATCATGACGATTTCGTCCCGAGCTACGCCGTGCAGCACTGGCTGGACGTGGCGGCGCGCGAGAAAACCGTGGCGATCACGCTGCGCGAGCTGGCGCCGTTCGATAAACGTCTCGGCACGACCCAGCAGGCCTACGAGCAGGCGTTCGCGAATGTGGTCAACCGCATTATCGACGAAGGCTACCAGGTGCTGGCGCTCTCTACCTGTACCGGCATCGACAGCTATAACAAAGATGACCGCATGGTGGCGCTGAACCTCAGCAAATTAGTGAAAGACCCGTCGCGCTTCCACGTGGTGATGGATGAGCTGAACGACCTCGAAATGGGCAAAATTCTCGGCGCGTGCGAGCTGACTGTGGGGACTCGTCTGCATTCGGCGATTATCTCGATGAACTTTGGCACGCCTGCCATCGCGATTAACTACGAGCACAAGTCGGCGGGCATTATGCAGCAGCTCGGCCTGCCGGAGATGGCGATTGAGATCCGTCATCTGCTGGACGGCTCGCTGCAGGCGATGGTGGCGGACACCCTAGGCCAGCTGCCGGTGATTAACGAGCGCCTGTCGGCGGCCGTCGCCGCCGAGCGTGAGAAAGGCCAGCAGATGGTGAAATCCGTGCTGCTGCGCGCGGGAGGGACCCGATGAAAGTCAGCTTCTTTTTGCTGAAATTTCCGGTCGCCTCTGAAACGTTCGTCCTGAACCAGATAGTCGGCTTTATCAATATGGGGTATGAGGTGGAGATCGTCTCGCTGCAGAAGGGCGATCTGAAAAACACGCATGCCGCCTATACCGAGTACAACCTGGCGCAGAAAACCCGTTTTCTGCTGGAGGAGCCGGAAGGCAAGGCCGCCAAGCTGAAATACCGCGCCACGCATACCGCGCGCGGGTTATTTAACGCCCGCACCTGGCGGGCGCTCAATATAGGCCGCTACGGCGATGAGGCGCGTAACCTGATCCTCTCCGCTATCTGCGGGCGCGTGCCGGGTACGCTGAAAGCCGACGTGTTTATCGCGCACTTTGGCCCGGCGGGCGTCACCGCCGCGAAACTGCGCGAACTCGGCGTGCTGGACGGCAAAATCGCCACCGTGTTCCACGGTATCGATGTGTCGCACCGCGAGGTACTGACGCGCTATACGCCGGAGTATCAGCAGCTGTTTCGCCGCGGCGATTTGATGCTGCCGATTAGCGAGCTGTGGGCTGAGCGCCTCAAAGCGATGGGCTGCCCGCAGGAGAAAATCGCCGTCTCGCGCATGGGCGTGGACATGGAGAAATTCTCGCTGCGCCCGCTCAAACAGCCGGGCACGCCGCTTGAGATTATCTCGGTGGCGCGTCTGACCGAGAAAAAAGGGCTGCATGTGGCGATCGAAGCGTGTCGCCTCCTGAAAGGCCGCGGCGTGGACTTTCGTTACAACATCCTGGGCACCGGGCCGTGGGAGCGCCGTCTGCATACGCTGATTGAGCAATATGGTCTGGAAGATTGCGTGTTTATGCCGGGCTTTAAGCCGAGCCATGAAGTTAAGGCGATGCTGGACGAGGCCGATCTGTTCCTGCTGCCGTCCGTCACGGGCGTTGATGGCGACATGGAGGGTATTCCGGTCGCGCTGATGGAGGCGATGGCGGTGGGTATTCCGGTCGTCTCCACGCTGCACAGCGGCATTCCTGAACTTATCGACGCCGAAAAATCGGGCTGGCTGGTGCCGGAGAACGACCCCCAGGCGCTGGCGGAAAAACTGCAGGCCTTCGCCGGGATCGACGAGCAGACGCTGCGCCCGATGCTGACCCGCGCCCGTGAAAAAGTGGAAACCGAGTTTAACCAGCAGCGTATCTACCGCGAACTCGCGGGCCTGCTGCAAACCCTGTAACCCGAGGTTTTATGCGTAAACTGATGTCGTCCGGGCGCCTTTCCCGCCGGACTTTCGTGCAGGCCAGCGCCGCCACGGCGCTGCTGCCACTGTTGCACAGCCGCGCCGCCCACGCCATTACCGGCGGCAAAACGGTGAATGTCGCCGATTACTACCGCGATAACTGGCCGCAGGCCTTTAAGCTGGCGTTCAGTGAGGCGCAGACGGTTGAGGTGCCCGCGAGCCTCACCTGCGACAATATCAACAGCCCGGTGTTTATGCCCGCCGGTAAAACCCTGCGGGTGCTTGGCGCGCTCAAGGGCAACGGCAAAGGGCGCTTTATTCTCCAGGACGGCTGTCAGATCCTCGGCGAGAAGAAAGGGCGCCTGCATAACATAATTCTCGACGTGCGCGGCTCGCAGGTGGCGATTAAAGGCATTGAGATGACCGGCTTCGGCCCGGTGATGCAGATTTATATAGGCGGCAAAAAGCCGCAGAAGATGCAGGATCTCGTGATTGACGATATCTACATTCACGACGCCAACTACGGCATTCTGCGCCAGGGCTTTCATAATGAACTGCGCGACGTGCGCATTACTAACGGGCGCTTTGAGCGTCTGCAGGGCGATGCTATCGAGTGGAACGTCGCGATCAATGACACGGAGTTGCTTATCTCCGATCACGTCATCGATAACATCAACTGCACCAATGGCAAAATTAACTGGGGTATCGGTATCGGCCTTGCGGGCAGTACCTACGATAATGACTACCCGGAAAGCCAGGCGGTGAAGAATTTTGTCGTGGCGAATATTACCGGTAGCAACTGCCGCCAGCTGGTACACGTGGAGAACGGCAAGCATTTCGTTATTCGTAATGTGAAGGCGAAAAACATCACGCCAGACTTCAGTAAAACCGCCGGCATCGATAACGCGACGGTGGCGATCTACGGCTGTGATAACTTCCTGATTGATAACGTCCAGATGGTGAACAGCGCCGGAATGCTGATTGGCTATGGCGTCATCAAGGGCAATTACCTGTCGATTCCGCAGAACTTCAAGCTTAACGATATCCATATGGATAACCGCAACCTGCCGTATAAGCTGCGCGGCATCCAGATCTCTTCCGGTAACGCCACCTCGTTCGTCGCCATCACCAATGTCGATATGAAGCGCGCCACGCTTGAGCTGCACAACAAACCGCAGCATCTGTTTGTGCGCAACGTGAAGGTGATGCAGGAGTCGTCCGTCGGCCCGGCGCTGAAGATGCATTTCGACTTACGCAAGGACGTGCGTGGGCGCTTTATGGCCAAAGACGACACGCTGCTGTCGCTCGCGAATATCCAGGCAGTGAATGAGAAAGGGCAGAGTTCCGTCGATATTGACCGCGTGGATCATCAGCATGTGAAGGTGGAAGCGCTGAATTTTGCGCTGCCGACGCGGATCACAAAATGATCGGGCGGACTTTGCGAATTATCCTGGCGATTAACGGTATGAATTCATAGAAGGTATAACCACTTTCCCTGAGAGTCGCGGGGCAATAGCGCTGAGGCTATTGATAAATTCATACTGGCTAATGACCGGTAAACGACTATAATTCATCAACCTTTTGAGGTGGGAGAGAAAATGAATAATTTAAAAGCAGTCATCCCGGTAGCGGGGCTCGGCATGCATATGCTGCCAGCAACCAAGGCTATACCGAAGGAGATGCTACCGATTGTCGATAAACCGATGATTCAGTACATTGTCGACGAAATCGTAGCGGCGGGAATCAAGGAAATTGTACTGGTAACCCATTCCTCCAAGAACGCGGTTGAGAACCACTTCGACACCTCTTACGAACTTGAAGCTCTTCTTGAGCAGCGTGTGAAGCGACAGCTTTTGGCGGAAGTGCAGTCCATCTGCCCGCCAGGCGTAACCATCATGAACGTGCGTCAGGCACAGCCGCTGGGGCTTGGCCACTCTATTCTTTGCGCGCGCCCGATTATTGGCGATAACCCATTTGTGGTCGTGCTGCCGGATGTTATTATTGACGCCGCTTCTGCTGACCCGCTGCGCTATAACCTGGCCGCTATGATTGCTCGCTTCCAGGAAAATGGCCGCAGCCAGGTGCTGGCGAAGCGCATGGCGGGCGATCTCTCTGAATATTCCGTGATTACCACGCAGGATGCGCTGGATACCGAAGGTAAAATCAGCCGTATCGTGGATTTCATCGAGAAGCCGGATCAGCCGCAGACGCTGAATTCTGACCTGATGGCCGTTGGTCGTTATGTTCTTTCCGCCGACGTGTGGGAAGAGCTCGCGAAAACCGAGCCGGGCGCCTGGGGCCGTATTCAGCTGACTGACGCCATCGCGCGCCTTAACGAGAAGCAGCCTGTCGAAGCGATGCTAATGACTGGCGAAAGTTACGATTGCGGTAAAAAAATGGGTTATATGAAGGCGTTCGTGAACTACGGCCTGCGTAACCTGAAAGAAGGGCAGAAGTTCCGCGAGAGCATTAAGAAAATCCTGGCGTAAGCCAGTCGATATGCGCGGTACGCTATACAGGCGGGATAGCCTTTGATAAAACGGCAGTTGAGCATTCGGGTTGATAAGCATTTTTACTCGACAGACTCGCTGCCGTTTTGTTTTTTTAGATTTGCCGTATGGCCTTTATTTTTAGTGAAAAAGTCGAATCCGATCATATTTTTCCAGTGGTAGAGACAGGCATTAACCCTGAGCCGCGCTGATAAAAATGCTGGTTTCGCAAGTGCCAGATGGTACACAAAAAAATGAGAAAGTTAGTGCACTGGTAGCTGTAAAGCCAGGGGCGGTAGCATTGTAATATATATATAACTAAGTGATAAACCATGGCTGAATTAGCTTTTCTTATTGGCTCTCTGTCGGGGGGCGGGTCTGAAAGGGTTTGTGTTAATCTCGCGAATGAATTAGCAACGCGACACGCGCGTGACGTCGAGTTAATCGTTCTGAACAATAATAATAATGCCTATGCGTCTCAGCTTCAAAGCGAAGTAAAATGTCATTCCTTAAATGTTACTAATTCAAGGTATGCGTTAATTCCTTTAATCAGATATTTAACTAAAAATAAATCTAAGCTTGTAGTATCATTTAGTTATGAACTGACAGTGCTTCTCGTTATTATAAGAAAAATTTCAAAGCTCAATTTTTTAATTATAGCACGTAACGTAAATACATTTTCACAAAACATCAGCGAGAGTACCAGTTTATGGAGGCGATGGTTTGTCGCACCAATGATCAAGAGCCTCTATGGAGGCGCTGACTACTATATAAACCAATGTGCTGGCATGCAGCAAGATCTCTTGAATTCAGTCCCGCAAATAAACAATAAAAGCTGCATAATAAATAATCCCGTTAAGGATTCGTTTTTTGAAGTAAATGATCTGGATGAAGCGTTTGGCTATGATTATTTTTTATGCATCGGACGTCTGGAAAGTCAAAAGCAATTCTCTCATGCCATTCAGGCGTTTTCGTTAATTCATAAAAACAATCCTGACATAAAATTAGTTATTATTGGTAAGGGTAGTCTTTATAATTCACTATTAGAACAGGTTGCAGAATTAAATTTAAATTCCGCTGTGAAATTTGAAGGCTTTCGTAGTGATGTGGAACGATATTATTATCATGCAAAAGCTACCGTGTTAACTTCCAAATATGAAGGTTTTCCAAATGTGCTTCTGGAATCATTGGCGGTAGGAACCCCTGTTATTGCATATGATTGCCCAAGCGGACCTTCCGAAATTATCATAGATGACACCAATGGATATTTAATCCCTAATGGTAATATTAATGAAATGGCTAAAGGGATGCAAAGTGTGCTTGGTAAGAATTTTAAGCGTGACATAGTGCGAAGTACGGCAGAACATTTCAAAGCAAATAAAATCACTGAACAATATCTAGAATGTTTTGAAAAAACCATAAGCAGGAACTGTTAAAATGCATAGTACAAACAAAATAAATCTGATTACAGTTGATGGGTATTTTGGGCAAAGCTTGCCAACTCATGTCTCTTTAAATGTAGAATATTTGAAATGTAAATTCGAAAATAGAGGTTTTTCAGTAAATATCATTGATATCCAGGATATCCAGAACTACCCTATCAATAATGATGTTTTTTATATAGTTGGTAGCCACCAAAACCCTGAGGTCAAAAAATACATTGATGATGTATTGGCTATATTGTTTCAGGGGGAAAAAGAAAAAAATCTAATCCCAGGAAGGCTTAATATACTAGCACATGAAAACAAAGGCGTGCAGGCTTTAATAGCAAAAACGCTAGGTGAATACTATTTTCCTGCACAATCCTATTATTATGATTTAATAGCTTTAGAAAAAAAAGTAGTGGTAAAAAAAACTGAAGGAGCAGGGAGTTCCGGAGTTGAATTGGCTGCTAACACTGAGAGTCTGGAGAAAGTCGTTAAAAAATTTTCACTACTTGACTATAGATTAAATGACATAATTTTTATTATTAAAAATTTTTCGAAAAAATATTTTTTTAAAAATAAATATTCAGATGGTTTTACTAAATATCATAAGAAGTATACTCGTTTTTGCCTTCAGGAATTTTATGAGAATTTAACTTGTGATTATAAAGTTCTTGTGTTTGGAAACACGATTTATGTGTTAAAACGCGATGTACGAGATGATAGTTTTAAAGCCAGTGGTAGCGGTAAATTTAGCTACCCAGAGCAAGATAATGATTTACTGGATTTTAGCCACGAGCTTTGTTTGGCGCTGAATACACCTTATGTTTCGCTGGATGTTGTAAGACTGCCGTCAGGCCAATATAAATGTATTGAATTTCAATGCGCCCATTTTGGCCCTTACACAATGTTAAATGCGCCATTTAAATATACTAAGAATGATCAGGGCAGGTGGGAATCACTTCCAAACGATTTAACCCTGGAAGACGCTTATGCACAATCAATTATTTATTATATTGATTCATTTCAGTTTAAAGATTATGGTTTTAAACAATAAATGGAATTAGATAAAAAAATTATCTCAAGCTTTACAGGGCTTGCATTGATTAATGCGTTAAACATTATTGTCCCAATTATCACCATGCCGTATTTATCAAGGATTCTGACCCCGGCGGGATATGGTGTGTTTTTGCTCTTTTCATCGGTTTATGTTTTTTCATTCATTATAATGGATTATAGCTCTAATATTACTGGCGTCAGATCTATTGCGAGCGAAAGTAATATAGAGGTACAAAAAAATATTTTTTTTGAGGTCCAGTCACTTAGGCTTGTATTTGGAGTTATATCGTTTTTTTTGAGTGTTATCTACATAGATCATATTGTGGGTGAGAGTTTGAGCATAGCTTTTATAATGCTTAATGTTGCGCTAACAAATATTGGATATTATTTTACGGCAAGTTGGTATCACCAGGGCACCCAAAACATGACTGCTGTGGCAGTCACATCTTGTTTAGCAAGAACAATACAGCTTCTGATATTGTTTTTATTAGTCGATAATATGGGTGATTTAAATATTGCTATATTATCAATCACAATAAGCTTTTTTTCTATGGGTTTTATAATTGAACTCTATAGAAGAAAAAGATTTAAGTTATATTTTAGATTCCGTTCAGATAATTTAATTAAAAACTGTAAAAAAGGATACGATACTTTTATTGGTGATTTTGCTCCAAATCTCTATAGCAACCTACCTCCTTTACTTATAGGATTGATTGTTTCACCGGCAGCTTTCGCTGCGTATTCTCTATCTATGCGAATAATCAATATTGCTGGTTCTTTTCAGCTTATGTTTGCAAAAGCTGTGTATCCTTCAGTAGTGAATGGCACTACAGGCTTCAAAAAAATAATTTTCTTTAATGTCGCATTAAGTTTGATACCGATCCTTATAATTACCTTTTTCGGCAAGGAAGTAATCCAATTCTTTTTAGGTGCTGGATACGAATCAACAGTGACTTATCTAAAATGGCTTGCGCCTTCCATACTATTTGCTGGCGTCATTTTTTCACTAACTTATGGTTTTTTCTTGCCAAACAAGCTTGACAAGGTTTTTAGAAACGTTTCATTGATTGCTTCTATATTATCTGCCTGTATAGGCTATGTGTGCATTTATTACATAGGTGCAGTTGGCGCAATTATCATGTTCGTTTTAGCACGTTTATTGTTTGTCATTCTATTTACATATAACTATTTCAAATTAAAAAATATTGTTAATCAATGAGGTCTGCATGTACGATTTTCTGATAGTTGGGGCTGGTTTATTTGGAGCTGTATGTGCGCAAAAACTTACAGAGCAAGGTTATAAAGTTTTAGTTATTGATAAAAGAAAGCATATTGGTGGCAATGTTTACACTGAAAACGTTGATGGCATACATATCCATAAATATGGCGCACACATATTCCATACCAATGATAAAGAAGTATGGGACTATGTTAATTCTTTTGTTGAATTTAATAGGTTCACTAACTCTCCTCTGGCAAATTATAAAGGTAAATTGTACAACCTGCCTTTTAACATGAACACATTTTATCAGCTTTGGGGGGTAACAACGCCAGCTGAAGCCAGGCAAAAAATTGATTCTCAAAAAAGGAAACTGATTGGAATAGAACCTAAAAATCTGGAAGAACAGGCTATATCTTTAGTTGGCTATGATATATATGAAAGGTTGATTAAAGGTTATACGGAGAAGCAATGGGGTAGGGATGCAAAAGAGCTGCCCGCATTCATTATTAATCGTTTACCTGTGCGTTTCACTTTTGATAATAATTATTTTAGTGACAAATATCAAGGGATACCAAATAACGGATATACTGAATTGTTTGAAAAGCTATTAACAGGTATTGAAGTTAGGTTAAATCAGGATTATTTCAAAAATAAAAAAATGTTTGATGAGATTGCCAGTAAAATAATATTCACAGGACCAATTGATGAGTATTATAATTACCAGTTTGGAAAGTTAGAGTATCGAAGCTTAGAATTCAAACATGAAAGGCTTGATAATATTGATAATTATCAAGGGAATGCGGTCATTAACTATACAGAACGTGAGATAGAATATACTCGTATTATTGAGCACAAACATTTCACGAATGCCGTCACAAGCCATACGGTTATAACAAAAGAATATCCATCCGAATGGAAACCGGGAGATGAACCTTATTATCCAGTAAATAATGAAAAAAACATGAGTCTTTTTAATAAGTACAGGTTGTTAAGTAAGCAAGAAAAAAATGTTTACTTTGGTGGCCGCCTTGCAGAATACAAATATTATGATATGCATCAAGTAATACGAAGTGCCTTCTACTTTGTTAATAATTTGGATTTGAGATGCGACGGAATCTGAGAAATGTGGTTATTGCAAGTTGTATTTATAATAATTGTGCCATTGTGTTTTGCTCAGACATTAACGAACAATAATTATGTTTACACCAGATTTAATCTGGTGTTGTTTTTTATTGTGCTCTCGGTTCTGGCGGGATTAAGAATATCTTCTCCCGATTATGAAAATTATTTCACATATTTTAACCTTCTTTCGGCCGGGGGAGACTTCAAAGAGATAAACATTGTTGCCCCAGATCCGGTTTTTGCATATATAAATTATGGATTGTCATATTTTTGGAAAGACCCTGTAATATTGTTCATGACATTTTCAATATTATCCGTAGGCCTTAATTTAAAATGCTTTAAAGATTATTCTCCCTATTTTTTCCTGTGCATGTTGTTGTATGTTTCTCATACCTATGTTGCAAGAGAAATGATGCAAATAAGAGCAGGTTTATCATGTGCTATTTGTTTGTATTCAATAAGATATATATTACAAAGAAAAATATTAATTTTCGCCCTGCTAATCTTGCTTGCCTCATCTATTCATCTTGGGGCTATTATTTTTAGCTGCTCTTACTTTATTGGTAATTTAAATTTATCAAAGAAAAAGATAATTTTAATATTACTTGCGTCTTTTTGCATTGCTGTAATATTTCCTCTTGGTGCAGTAATTAAATCTTTACCAAATATTGATGCTTTATCACGAGTTCAATATTATTCCAATTCAATATATGGTATGAGTTCCGGTGTTTTTAATAATTTGGTCATTATTAAAGGCCTAGTTATTATCGCATTAATGCTTAGTTACCATGAAGAGCTTTGTAAATGTAGTAAATATTATCTCGTATCCTTTAATTTATATGTTTTTTCTGTGGTTTGGTACTTGCTGTGGAATGATTTTGAGATTGTCGCAGCCAGAATAGCCACTTTTTTCTCTATCACAGAAGTACTATTGCTATCATATATACCTTTGCTGGCAAAAAATAAAATTAACAAAATACTTTGCACTATTGGGATTGTATTGATAGCGGCAATAATATTTTCTCTTAATCAGGTTACTGGTAAATGGGACGATGTTATTTTGCCTTTTTATGATTTTTGGGAGTGCTGATGAGAGTTTTACATGTAACTAATAGATTGTCTGAAGGGGGCGTTGAAACATTTTTGCTCAATCTTTTGCCAGCCTTAAGGAAACAAAATATTGAAGCGGATTTGCTCGTCCTTGATAATAAAGAAATATTAATGGCGGAACAATTTCGTAAAGAAGGGGTTAAGGTCTTTAGCAGTCCTCATGATGGACTGCGTAATATAAAGCACATTAAGTATTTAATGGAAATGTCTTCAGAGTATGACGTAATTCACTCACACTTATTTCCAAGTCAATACTATGTGGCAATTGCTGGTTGTTTAAAGAAGAAGAAATTAATAACGACGGAGCATTGTAATTTTAACAAGCGTAGAAAGCTTCCTTTCAAACCTATAGAGTATATTGCATATTCATTTTATAATAAAATAATTGGCGTAAGCAAGGCTGCTGCTGCGAATCTCATACGTTGGTTGCCACTACTTAATTATAAAATAGTGACGATATCAAACGGAATAAATATAAAACCTTTTGAAAATATTCCTGCAATCTCACGAGAAGAGTTGAAAGTGCCAGAAGGCGCTTTTTTGATAGTGATGACAGCGCGTTTTTTTAAACAAAAAGATCATATTACTCTAATCAGGGCATTGCCATATCTTCCAGATAATGTGGAGGTTATTTTTATAGGTTCAGGCGATACAATGGATGATTCGATATTAGAGGCCCAAAAACTACAAGTGGCACAGCGCTGTCATTTTTTAGGTCGTAGAGGCGATGTACCTGAAATCATAAAAGCTGCCGATTTGTGTGTGTTATCGACGCACTATGAAGGTCTCCCTGTATCTGTCATTGAATATATGGCCAGCGCTAAAGCTGTAATAGCTACCAATGTAGATGGCTTAAATGAAATGATCGAAAGTACATGTCTTTCTAAGCCTAACGATGCAGAAGATCTGGCAGAAAAAATTAAACTTATCCTTTGTGATGAAAATTATAAACACTTGATGGAAACGCGGAATCATGCAAAAAGTGCAGATTTTAGTTTAGATCAAATGGTTTCCAGCTATATTTCACTTTATAGATCCTTGAGTTAAAAAATGGTTAAAGTATATGCGTTAATCGTTACGTTTAAGCGTAAGGAATTATTGAAAAAAGTAGTAGAGAGTGTTTTAAGTCAAACTCATGCACCGTCAAAAGTAATTGTAGTAGACAATAACAGCAATGATGGTACTGAAGCCGTAGTTGCACAATTAAAAAGTTTGTCATCTATAGAAATTGAATATCAAAATACTGGCGCTAATCTGGGCGGAGCCGGTGGTTTTGCATTTGGGTTTAATCATGTTTTAAGTGATGATTTTGATTATTTATGGATCATGGACGATGATTTATTACCCAAACAAAACTGCCTTGAAAAATTACTTTCCTGTGCCAGTAATAACCAAATCATCCAGCCTGCAAGATTTAACTTAGACGGTACTTGCGCAGAATATTCACCTATTAAATTTGATCTGGCATCACCTTTTTTACTTCATCCTAAAATTGAAACTGTAAAAGATCATATTGAATCATTGCAATGTAATGACAGTGAAATACAGATAGAAGGGATTCCCTTTGAAGGTCCATTAATTCCCAGAAACATTATAAATAAAGTGGGCTTGCCTGATAAAAGATTTTTTATCTTCTACGATGATTTAGATTATGCAATACGTGCTCGAAAAGCCGGTTTTAAAATATTTTGTAAAAAAGATGCTATTGCCTATCGATTGCTTATGAATAACCAAGTAAATGACTTACAATCCTGGAAAGGGTATTTCATGTTGAGGAATTTTTTTAAAATCCACTATATGCATGGTGAAAATATTTTTGTTAGAGCAAAGCCAGTTTTATTAGCGACAACGTATATATTAAAGGAATTGCTTTGCCTTCGCCCAAAAAATGCAAAGACCTGTTGGTATGCTTTTGTGGATTCATTAAAAAATAATTTCCAGCCGAGAGCTAAATATATTCCTTGATGAAACTAAAGTTTATTCTTTTAACTTTAGGTATTACGGAAACGGATGAGAGCCTGCAGTATGCTTAAATTCCCAAGCCCTGATTCGTTCTTTCGCCGGGTTAAATCAATTGATGATTTTATTGGCAGAGTTAAGCAAGATGTCTGTTGGAGTCCACATTACCGCAGATTAAAAAATAGATACGAGTTTATTATATAGCGTTATGAAAGCTATCGCGCTTCCTGTAATTTTCTGAGGGTCGAGGCTATAAAGCGTAGCTAAAGTAAATTACTGAGTACAGTATATTGTGCTCGTTGATTTTGGAAACGGGTATTTCTCGTTTGCTTTGAGGCTGGTGCGTTTCATCTGAGCAAAAATAAATTTGAATACCTTGTAACCGTTCGACCTAAATGTGATGTAAAAATATACTGCATTTTGGGTTGGTACTTTTTATTAAACTGTATTTTTCATAAATATTTGGTTAACATTAAAGTAACAGTCAACAGTAAATTTGTAGTGACCAAACCTGACAGGAGTATGTAATGTCCAAGCAACAGATCGGCGTCGTCGGTATGGCAGTCATGGGGCGCAACCTGGCGCTCAACATTGAAAGCCGTGGTTACACCGTCTCCGTATTCAACCGCTCCCGTGAAAAAACCGAAGAAGTGATTGCCGAGAATCCCGGCAAGAAACTGGTGCCTTATTATACCGTTCAGGAGTTTGTCGAGTCGCTGGAAACCCCGCGCCGCATCCTGCTGATGGTGAAAGCCGGCGCGGGTACGGACGCAGCTATCGACTCCCTGAAGCCCTGGCTGGAAAAAGGCGACATCATCATTGATGGCGGCAATACGTTCTTCCAGGACACCATTCGTCGTAACCGCGAACTCTCCGAAGAAGGTTTCAACTTCATCGGTACCGGCGTGTCCGGTGGCGAAGAGGGCGCTCTGAAAGGCCCGTCTATCATGCCTGGCGGCCAGAAAGAAGCTTATGAGCTGGTTGCGCCGATTCTCAAAGAGATCGCGGCCGTTGCTGAAGGCGAACCTTGCGTGACCTACATCGGTCCGGACGGTGCGGGTCACTATGTCAAAATGGTGCACAACGGGATCGAATACGGCGACATGCAGCTCATCGCAGAAGCGTACTCCCTGCTGAAGCACGGTCTGAACCTGTCTAACGAAGAACTGGCGAAAACCTTCTCTGAGTGGAACGAAGGCGAGCTGAGCAGCTACCTTATCGATATCACCAAAGACATCTTCACCAAAAAAGACGAAGACGGTACCTACCTGGTCGACGTTATCCTCGACGAAGCGGCGAACAAAGGTACCGGTAAATGGACCAGCCAGAGCTCGCTGGATCTCGGCGAACCGCTGTCCCTCATCACTGAATCCGTATTTGCGCGTTACATCTCCTCCCTCAAAGAGCAGCGCGTCGCGGCCTCCAAAGTGCTGAGCGGCCCGCAGGCGAAACCGTTCGCAGGCGATAAAGGTGAGTTCATCGAGAAAGTGCGTCGCGCGCTGTACCTCGGTAAAATCGTCTCTTACGCGCAGGGCTTCTCCCAGCTGCGTGCCGCGTCTGAAGAGCACAACTGGAATCTGAACTACGGCGAAATCGCGAAGATTTTCCGCGCAGGCTGCATTATTCGCGCCCAGTTCCTGCAGAAAATCACCGACGCTTATGCAGAAAATCCGTCTATCGCCAATCTGCTGCTGGCGCCGTACTTCAAGAAAGCGGCGGACGACTATCAGCAGGCGCTGCGTGATGTTGTCGCTTATGCTGTGCAGAATGGCATCCCGACCCCGACGTTCTCCGCTGCCATCGCCTACTACGACAGCTACCGTTCCGCGGTGCTGCCGGCGAACCTCATCCAGGCGCAGCGTGACTACTTCGGCGCGCACACTTACAAGCGCACCGATAAAGAAGGCGTCTTCCACACCGAGTGGATGGAATAACGTTTCCTTTGTTTAGTAAACAAGCCCGGTGGTGATGCCGGGCTTTTTTTGTGTCTGACGATCGCCCCCCGCCGCGATGAACGCCAGCAAGCGCCTTGTTTTTCAGTATTTTCCCAAGTCACATTCGCGCTTCGCTATGCAATCATAACGCCTTGCATCTACACTCATGGCTGGTGTGGCTTTCTCATAATAATTAGATGACAAACAAGGACTCTATGAGCAAAGAATTTCAGGGTGGCGCTATTCACCACAGCAATGGGAACCCGGAACAGATTGACCTTATCGACCTGCTGATGCAGCTCTGGCGCGGACGTCTCACTATTATCGCGACCGTCATCGTGACGATTATTCTGGCCGTGCTTTTTCTTTTCGTCGCCAAAGAAAAATGGACCTCGACGGCTATCGTGACGATGCCGGATGCCGGTCAGGTAGCCAGCTATAACAACGCGATGAACATTCTCTACGGCACCAACGCGCCGAACGTTACCGACGTGCAGCAGCGCGTAGTGGGGCGCTTCAGCTCCGCGTTTTCGGCGCTGTCGGAATCGCTGCAAAACCAGGAAGAGCCTGAGCAGCTGACCATCGATATGGCTGTCAAAGGCCAGCCGCTGCCGTTGAAAGTCACCTATCAGGCGCAAACGCCTCAGGCCGCGCAGAAAAAACTGGCCGAATACATTCAGCAGGTGGATGAGCAGATCGCCAAAGAGCTGAATAAAGACCTTACCGATAACGTAACGGCTCGTGCGAAAGAGCTGCAGGAGTCGCTCTCCTCGCAGGAAAAAGTAGCGCAGGAGCAGAAAGATCTGCGCATCAAGCAGATTGCCGAAGCGCTCAAATTCGCGCAGGAAGCGAACGTAACGTCGCCGCAGATGCCGCAGGCGCAGGAAGTCACGCAGGACACGCTGTTTCTGTTAGGCAGCGAGGCGCTCTCTTCGATGATCAAAAACGAAGCGACACGTCCGCTGGTCTTCTCCGATGCGTATTACCTGACAAAACAGAACCTGCTGGACATCTCGAAGCTTAAAATTGACGAATCATCGCTGCATGCCTATCGCTACGTCATGAAGCCGAACGAGCCGCTGCGCCGCGACAGCCCGAAACGTGCCCTGGTGCTCGTGCTGGCCGTACTGCTGGGCGGTTTGATTGGCGCAGGCATTGTGCTTGGCCGCAACGCGCTGCGTGAATATAACGCCCGCCAGACGCGTTAATCTGGCGAAACGAAAAAGGCCGCATTGCGCGGCCTTTTTTATTGCAAGTCTTACAGACCCTTACTTGTGCCGTCCCCGCAAATTCTCAATCACCGCGCTTAAATCAAGCGCCTGATCCTGCAGCAGCACCAGCAGGTGATACACCAGATCAGACGCTTCATTCACCAGCTCGTCACGGTCGTGAACCGTGGCGGCAAGCGCCGTTTCCACGCCTTCTTCCCCCACTTTCTGCGCGATACGCTTGGTGCCGCTGACGTAGAGCTTCGCGGTGTAAGAGCTCTCCGGCGAGGCGGTTTTCCGCGCGGCCAGCAGTTCTTCGAGCTGATACAGAAAATGCCACTGGTGGTGCGCCTCGCCAAAGCAGCTGGAGGTGCCGAGATGGCAGGTCGGGCCAATCGGGTTTGCCAGCACCAGCAGCGTATCGTTATCACAATCCGGCGTTATGCTCACCACATTGAGAAAATGGCCGGACGTCTCGCCTTTGGTCCACAGGCGTCCTTTGGTGCGTGAGAAAAACGTTACTTTGCCGCTCTGCTCGGTCTCACGCAGCGCGTCTTCATTCATATAGCCCAGCATCAGCACTTCGCCGGAAACCGCATGCTGCACCACGACCGGCAGCAGCCCGTCGGTTTTCGCCCAGTCCAGTTGGGCCCGCTGTTGTTCTGTTAACACACCCGAATCTCCACGCCTTGCTGAGCCAGAAACGTTTTCAGCTCGCCAATATTAATAATCTGCTTGTGGAACACCGACGCCGCCAGCGCGCCGTCGACGTTCGCCTCGCGAAACGCTTCCAGGAAGTGTTCCATCGTGCCCGCGCCGCCAGAGGCGATAAGCGGCACGCGGCACGCCTCGCGCACCTTTTTCAGCTGCACCAGGTCATAGCCGTTACGCACGCCGTCCTGGTTCATCATATTCAGCACGATTTCACCTGCGCCGCGCTGCTGCACTTCTTTTACCCACTCCAGCGTTTCCCACTGGGTGACGCGGGTGCGGCTCTCATCGCCGGTGTACTGGTTCACATGGTATTTGCCGGTCTGCTCATCAAACCAGGTATCGATGCCCACCACGATGCACTGCACGCCGAAGCGATCCGCAAGCCGGGTGATAAGCGTCGGGTCCGCCAGCGCCGGCGAGTTGACGGAGATTTTGTCCGCGCCGAAGGAGAGAATTTGCGCCGCATCGTCCAGCGTTTTAATGCCGCCTGCCACGCAGAAGGGGATATCGATAACTTCCGCCACGCGCGTCACCCAGCTTTTATCGACCACGCGGCCATCGCTGGAGGCGGTGATATCGTAAAACACCAGCTCATCGGCGCCTTCTTCGGCGTAGCGTTTCGCGAGCGGTACGATGTCGCCGATAATTTCGTGGTTGCGAAACTGCACCCCTTTGACGACCTGCCCGTCGCGCACGTCAAGGCAGGGGATTATCCGTTTTGCCAGCATTGGATCGCCTCCGTTACGTTAAATTTGCCTTCCAGCAGCGCGCGACCGACGATCACGCCGCCCACACCGCTACCGCGCAGCGCGGCAATATCCGCAAGCTCGCCGATGCCGCCGGAGGACTGAAACGCCACCTGCGGGTAGCGCGCGCAGACTTCCTGATACAGTGCCACGTTGGAGCCGGAAAGCGTCCCGTCGCGGGAGATATCCGTGCACAGCACATGCCTGAGGCCGAACGGCAGATAGCTTTCCACCAGCGTTTCCAGCGTCACGCCGGAGTTCTCCTGCCAGCCGCTGACCGCGACCTGCTTGTTACCCGCATCATCGATGCGCACATCGAGCGCCAGCACCAGCGCGTCGGCGCCGAAACGTTCGAACCAGCGCTGCACCTCTTGCGGCGCGTTGACCGCCGTTGAGCCGACCACCACGCGCGCGGCGCCCGCCTCAAGCAGGGCCGCCACGTCGTTTTCGCTGCGCACGCCGCCGCCGACCTGCACCGGCACGTTAACGCCCGCCACCAGTTTTTGAATCAGCGGGATCTGGCGCTTCGCCGGATCTTTCGCGCCGGTCAAATCCACCAGGTGCAGCAGCTGCGCGCCCTGCGCCTCATACTCCTGCAGGCGCGGCAGCGGGTCACGGCCATAATCGCGCTGCTGGCCGTAGTCGCCCTGATGCAGGCGCACTACGTTGCCATCAATTAAATCCAGAGCCGGAATAATCATTTACATCTCCAGGAAGTTTTTCAGCAGCTGCGCGCCCGCGGCTCCCGAACGTTCCGGGTGGAACTGCACCCCCCAGAAGTTATCTTTCTGCACCGCGGCGGTAAACGCCTCGCCGTAGTGGCACTGCGCGATGGTGTGGGTATTCACCGGCATCGCGTAGCTGTGCACGAAATAGAACCACGCGCCGTCCTCAATGCCGCGAAACAGCCGGTCGCCCGCTTTGGCGTGCACGCGGTTCCAGCCCATGTGCGGCAGCGGCAGGCCGTGATCGGTCATTTTCGGCACCGGCTGGTCGATAATGCCGAGCAGATCAATGCCGTTGCTCTCTTCGCTGCGGCTGCCGAGCAGCTGCATGCCGAGGCAGATCCCCAGCACTGGCTGGGTACAGGCTTTGATTAAATCGACGAGATCGCGCTCGATAATCTGCTTCATCGCCGCCTCGGCGGTGCCGACGCCCGGCAGAAACAGCTTATCGGCACGCAATACCACATCCGGGTCGCGGCTCACCACCGGCTCGTAGCCGTGGCGGCGCACCGCGGATTGCACCGAGTGCAGGTTCGCGCAGCCGGTATCGAGGATAACCACGTTCATCACAGCACTCCTTTCGATGAGGGCAGGGTGTCGCCTTCGACGCGGATAGCCTGGCGCAGGGTGCGGCCAAAGGCTTTAAACAAACTCTCCACGCGGTGGTGATCGTTTTTGCCTTTGGTTTTCAGGTGCAGCGTGACGGCCATGGTGTACGAGAGCGAGCGGAAGAAGTGCTCGACCATTTCGGTGCTGAGATCGCCCACGCGCTGGTAGGTAAACTCGGCCTTATATTCGAGGTGCGGACGCCCGGAGATATCGAGCGCGCAGCGCGCCAGACATTCGTCCATCGGCAGCACGAAGCCAAACCGGTTAATGCCGCGCTTGTCGCCGAGCGCCAGCTTCAGCGCTTCGCCGAGCGCCAGCCCGGTATCTTCGACGGTGTGGTGATCGTCGATATACAGATCGCCCTTCACCGTGATTTCCAGGCGAAAGCCGCCGTGGGTAGCGATTTGGTCAAGCATATGGTCGAAGAAACCGACGCCGGTGTTGATTTTGCTACCGCCTTCGCGATCCAGCCAGACCTTCACGTCAATCTGGGTTTCACGCGTGCTGCGCTCGACGTGCGCGTAGCGGTCGCGGCGGGTCAGACGCTCGCCGATGGCCGCCCAGTTAAGGTCAGCGCGGCTGTAGCGCAGCCCGTTAATGCCCATATTACCGGCAAGCTCGACGTCGGTTGCGCGATCGCCAATCACGTAGCTGTTCGCCGCATCCATTACGCCCGGCTCCAGATAGCGCTCCACCAGCTTCACTTTCGGCTTGCGGCAGTCGCAGTTGTCCGTCGGGAAATGCGGACAGATGAGCACGTCTTCAAACAGGACGCCCTGAGAGGTGAAAATCTGCATCATCAGGTTATGCGGGCCGTCAAAGTCCGCCTGCGGCAGGCTGTCGGTGCCAAGCCCGTCCTGATTGGTGATCATGACCAGCTTAAAGCCCGCTTTTTGCAGTTGCAGCAGCACCGGGATCGCATCCGGCTCGAAGGCGAGTTTGTCAAAACGGTCCACCTGGAAATCGTCCGGCGGCTCGGCAATCAGGGTGCCGTCGCGGTCAATAAAGAGATACTTCTGGCTCATACTCGCTCCGTGGCCGCAAGGCCGGGTTGGTCACGCAGGGCGTCAATTACGCGCTGGCACTCTTCGCGGGTGCCGACGGTAATGCGCAGGCAGCCGCTGAGTGTCGGTTGTCTGTTCTGGTCTCGTAAGATAATGCCCTGATCCCACAGCGATTTAAATACCGCGCTGGAGGCGGTGATGCGCGCCAGCACATAGTTGGTTTCGCTGTCGAAAATGGCCTCGACGCACGGCGTCTCGCGCAGACCCGCTATCAGGAACTGGCGGTTGACCAGCACCTGCGCCACGCGCTCGCGCATCGCAGTGATGCCCTGCGGGCTCAGTGCCTGGGCGGCGATATCCGCGACGGGCGTGGAGAGCGGGTAGGGGGCAATCACTTTCAGCAGCAGATTAATGACGTCTTCATTGGCAAGCGTAAAGCCGCAGCGCAGTCCGGCAAGCGCGAAAGCTTTGGAGAGCGTGCGCAGCACGACGAGATGCGGGTAGTCGCCAAGCCAGCCGGCGAGCGTCGCCTGCGGGCAGAATTCAATATAAGCCTCATCGGCGACCACAATGGCTTTGCCGCGCGCCATCTCCAGCAGCGTGCGCAGATCCTGCGGGTTAATCAGCTGGCCGGTCGGGTTATTGGGGCTGCAGACGAAAATGACTTTCACGCCGTCGAGCTGTTCGGCGATCGCCGCAAGGTCAAGCTGCCAGCCGTCGATGGCCTGCACGGTGCGGCACTCCACGCCAATGGTTTCGGCGCTGACGCTGTACATGCCGTAGGTCGGCGGACAGTAGAGCACCGCGTCGCGACCCGGCTCGCAAAACGCGCGGATCAGCAGCTCAATGCCTTCATCCGCGCCGCGGCTGACCAGCACCTGCTCTGGCTTCACGCCCGCGTACTGCGCGTAACGCTCGATGACGAGTTTCGGCTGGCACTCCGGGTAGCGGTTGAGCGTCTGGGCGGTTAACTGAAATTCCACGGCCTGCGGGTATTCGTTGGCGTTCAGCCAGACATCGCCATTGCCGCCGAGGCGGCGCGCAGACTGATAGGGCGTCAGATTGCGCACGTTCTCGCGCGCCAGTTCTTCAATGCTCATGCTTGCTCCTTCAGGGCTGCCACGCGCAGCGTCACGGCGTTTTTGTGGGCGGTGAGCTGTTCTGCCGCCGCCAGGGTTTCGATGGTCTCTGCCAGCGCCGAAAACCCGGCGGGCGTCAGTTCCTGGATGGTCATGCGCTTCTGGAAATCCGCAAGACCGAGGCTTGAGCTGGTGGCGGTATAGCCGTAGGTCGGCAGCACGTGGTTAGTGCCGGAGGCGTAATCGCCCGCCGATTCCGGTGACCAGTCGCCCAAAAACACCGAGCCTGCGCTGGTGATGCCATCGACCAGCTCGCGGGCGTTGCGGGTCTGGATAATCAGGTGCTCCGGGCCGTACTGGTTAGAGATGTCCACGCACTGGGCGAGGTCGCGCGCCACAATAAGGCGGCTTGCCGCGAGCGCCTGACGGGCGGTGTCGGCGCGGGGCAGCGCGTCCAGCTGGCGGGCGGTGGCATCGGCGACCGCCTTAGCCATCGCCGCGTCCGGCGTCAGTAAGATAACCTGCGAGTCCGGGCCGTGTTCGGCCTGCGAGAGCAGATCGGAGGCGACGAAATCCGGCGTCGCGCCGCTGTCGGCAATCACCAGCACTTCGGAAGGCCCGGCGGGCATATCGATCGCCGCGCCGTCGAGACGCTGGCTCACCTGGCGTTTGGCTTCGGTCACAAAGGCGTTGCCGGGGCCGAAAATTTTCGCCACTTTCGGCACGCTTTCGGTGCCGAAGGCGAGGGCGGCGATGGCCTGCGCGCCGCCCGCCTGGAAGACCTCCTGCACGCCGCAGAGCTTCGCGGCATAGAGAATTTCATCGGCGATGGGCGGCGGCGAGCAGAGCACCACGCGTTGACAGCCCGCGATGCGCGCAGGCGTCGCCAGCATCAGCACGGTCGAGAAGAGCGGCGCGGAGCCGCCCGGAATATAGAGACCGACCGACGCCACCGGGCGCGTCACCTGCTGGCAGCGCACGCCGGGCAGGGTTTCGACATCCACGGGCGCGAGCTGCTGGGCGCGGTGAAATTTTTCGATGTTCGCCACCGCCACCGCCATCGCCTGTTTCACCTTGTCGTCAAGGCGCGCGGCGGCGGCGTCAATCTCCTGCGCGCTGACCTGCAGGGCGACCACGTCGGTTTTATCGAACTTCGCGCTATAGTCGCGCAGCGCCGCGTCGCCGCGGGCTTTTACATTATCGAGGATTTCCGCCACGGCGCGGGTGATGCTCTCAGAGGCAGAAATGGCCGGGCGCATCAGCAGCTCGCGCTGCTGTGCGGGGCTACAGGTGTTCCAGTCGATGACGGTCGTAAAAGTCATGGCGGTTACTCCATCATCTTCTCAATCGGTAGCACAAGGATGGAGCTCGCGCCCAGCGCCTTGAGCTTCTCCATCGTTTCCCAGAACAGCGTTTCGCTGCTGACCATGTGCATCGCCACGCGCTGCTGATCGCCTGCCAGCGGCAGAATGGTCGGGCGTTCCGCGCCTGGCAGCAGGGCTATCACTTCATCGAGACGCTCCGTCGGCGCGTGCAGCATGATGTATTTCGATTCGCGGGCCTGGATAACGCCCTGGATGCGGGTTAGCAATTTGTCGATAAGCTGCTGCTTCACGGCGGGCATCTCGCCGTCACGCTGGATAAGACAGGCTTTGGAGCGGTAAATCACTTCCACTTCGCGCAGGCCGTTGGCTTCAAGCGTCGCGCCGGTGGAGACTAAATCGCAGATGGCGTCAGCCAGCCCGGCGCGCGGGGCCACTTCCACCGAGCCGTTCAGCAGGCAGGATTTAAACTGCACGCCTTTTTGATCGAGATAACGCTTGAGCAGGTGTGGGTAGGAGGTGGCGATGCGTTTGTTGTTCAGGCTTTCCGGGCCTTCCCAGACGTCGTCGACCGGCGTGGCGAGCGAGAGGCGGCAGCCGCCGAAGTCGAGACGGCGCAGCGTGTAGTAGCGCGGGTCGTCGCCCTGGGCGCGGCGGGTGAGCAGCTCTTCTTCCAGAACGTTTTCGCCGATGATACCGAGATCCACCACGCCATCCATCACCAGACCCGGGATATCGTCATCGCGCACGCGCAGGATATCGATAGGCATATTCTCCGCCAGCGCAATCAGACGCTGGGTGTGGAGATTAATTTTTATGCCGCAGCGGGCCAGCAGTTCGCGCGAATCATCGCTTAAACGGCCTGATTTCTGAATAGCTATGCGTAAACGGTTGTTGTCTGTCATCTCGCCTTATCCTTGTTGATCTCGTGAAATTCGCCTGCAAACGCCCAATAAAAAAGCCCCCGGAAGGTTGATCTTCCGGGGGCTCTCTTAGCGTTCATGCACCACTGGAAGATCCGATCGTCTTCCAGCACACATCGCCTGAAAGACTAGTCAGGATGATGGTGATGGTGGTGGTTGTTAAACTGAACGCGTGTCATAAAATTCTCTTGATGAATGCTTATTCAAACCTGTCTTAACCGTAAACCATACCGGGCAGAGAAGGCAAGGGCTTTTTTTCATCATTAAAACCTTTCATATTCACTACATCAATTGTCAGCCCGCGGCGGCTGGCGTAGCCTGAAAAGACGCAGGCGAAAGACGGAGCAGGAGAACGAGATGAAAAAGGTCGCGATTGTCGGATTAGGATGGCTGGGGATGCCGCTGGCGCTCGCGCTGAATGCCCGTGGCTGGCAGGTCGCGGGCAGCAAAACCACCGCCGACGGCGTGGAGGCCGCGCGCATGTGCGGCATCGAGAGTTACCAGCTGGAGCTGCTGCCGGAAATGGTGTGCGACAGCGACGATCTGGACGCGCTGTTTAACGCCGACGCGCTGGTGGTGACGCTGCCAGCACGCCGCACCGGCGGCAACGGCGAATACTATTTGCAGGCGGTGCAGCAGGTCGTGGACAGCGCGCTGGCGCACCAGATCCCGCGCATTATCTTTACGAGTTCTACCTCGGTCTATGGCGAGGCTGAAGGCCTGTGCAAAGAAACGTCGCCGATTGAGCCGGTCACTGAAAGCGGGCGCGTGCTTAAAGAGCTCGAACAGTGGCTGCACCATCTGCCGGGAACGTCGGTCGATATTCTGCGTCTCGCGGGCCTTGTCGGGCCGGGGCGGCATCCGGGGCGTTTCTTTGCCGGTAAAAGCGCGCCTAACGGCGGACATGGCGTCAATCTCGTGCATCTTGAGGATGTGATCGGCGCCATTACCCTCCTGTTGCAGGCGCCCAAAGGCGGCCATATTTATAACCTCTGCGCCCCGCAGCATCCGGCGCGCGCCGAGTTTTACCCGGTGATGGCGCGCCAGCTTGGGCTTGAGCCGCCGCGCTTTAGCGACAGCCCCGCCGGCAGCAAAGGCAAGCTCATCGACGGCAACCGGATCTGCCACGAGCTGGGGTTCGAGTATCTCTACCCGGACCCGCTGGTTATGCCAATGGCGTAAGCGCCAGCGCCTGATGTTCCGCCTGCCAGACGCGGCAGGCCGCGACGAAGGCGTCGAAAATCTGCTTTGACAGCGGTTCGTCATGCAGCGCGCCCCATTCCGGGTGCCACTGCACGCCGAAGGCGAAGGGGTGTTCGGGAATGCTTATCGCCTCAATCAGCCCGTCGTCGGCGCGCGCTTCAATAAACACGCCGGGCCCGACCTCGCGGATCCCTTGCTGATGCAGCGTGTTCACGCGAACGGCCTCACCTGGCGTGACCCAGCTGTCGAGCCAGCCGCCGGGCGAGATTTCGAGCCCGTGGACCGGCGCGAATTTCGCCTCCGGGCTGCCGTCCGGGTTGACCTCATGCTCGCGCACTCCCTCGACGTTATGCAACTGCCGCCAGAGCTTACCGCCCGTCGCGACCACCATCTCATGCACGCCGCGGCACGAGCCGAGCAGCGGCAGGCCGGTGTTAAGCGCATGACGCACCAGCATCAGCGCCAGCTTGTCGCGTCCCGGATCGTTGCTCGTTTCCTCCGCCTCTTCGCCGTAATGGTGCGGCTCGATATTGCACGGGCTGCCGGGGAGAAAAATGCCGCTCAGCGATTTTAACGCCGCCGCCAGATAGAGCGGATCGTCCGCCAGATGATGGGGAAGCGGGACGGCCACGGCGCCCGAATGGTACAGCGGGGCCAGATAGAGATTTTCCACCGTCAGGATCAACTGTCCTTCCTGATTACTTTGACACATCAAAACGCCAATCAACGGCGGTGTGGTTACGGTCATGCTGGTTCGCCTGTTTCGCTGGGATACAGATCCTGTAGTTGAGCATTCGCAGCGGGTCAACTTTCCGTGCGGGCGCTCTGGCGGAACCCCTGCCTTGAGCTATGGTTTGATAACGGGCGTCATTTGAGCGGTTTTCGCCACGGCCTCGCGATGTAAAACCGCCCGGCGTGATCTTTGCAGCGCCCCACAACATACCGATGAGAACAGTCTTGCCTCCGTCTTTTTGGGCGGAGGCTTTTTGCGCACAGGAGTCAATGATGCAAAGCAATCAGCAGTGGCAGGAGAGGCGTGAAAGCGCGGTGCCGCAGGGCGTGGGCAACGCGTTGCCGGTGTATGTGGCGCGGGCGAAAAATGCGGAGATCTGGGATGTCGAAGGGCGGCGCTATATCGACTTCGCCTCCGGGATTGCGGTGCTGAATACCGGCCATAACCATCCGGCGGTGATCGAGGCGGTCAAAGCGCAGCTCGATAACTTCACGCATCCCTGTTTTCAGGTGACGCCTTACGGCAACTACATTGAGCTGGCGGAGCGGCTGAACGCGCTTGCGCCCATCAGCGAACCCTGCCAGACGCTGTTTCTCTCGACGGGTGCCGAGGCGGTCGAAAACGCCATTAAAGTGGCGCGCATCGCCACGGGCCGCTCGGCGGTGATTGCTTTTCGCGGGGCGTTTCATGGCCGCACGCTGCTCGGCATGGCGCTCACCGGCAAAGTGCAGCCGTATAAAAAAGGCTATGGCCCGTTCCCGGCCGGGATTTACCACGCGCCGTATCCGGCGGCTTACCTGGGCGTAAGCGACACCCAGGCGCTGGCGTCGCTTGCGGGGATTTTCGCGGCCGACGTCGCGCCGGACGAGGTCGCGGCGATTATCATCGAGCCGGTGCAGGGCGAGGGCGGGTTTTACGCCGCGTCCGCGGAGTTTATGCAGCAGCTGCGCGCCCTGTGCGATAAACACGGCATCGTGCTGATTGTCGATGAGATCCAGAGCGGGTTTTGCCGCACCGGCAAAACCTTCGCCATTGAACACGCGGGCGTCGAGCCGGATCTCATCACCATGGCCAAAAGCCTGGCGGGCGGTTTTCCGCTCTCGGCGCTGGTGGGCAAAAAGGCGCTGTTTGATAAAGCGCTGCCGGGCGGGCTTGGCGGCACTTACGCCGGGTCGCCGGTCAGTATCGCCGCGGGGCTGGCGGTGACCGATATTATCGCGCGGGAACGCCTGAACGAGCGGGCGACAGAGCAGGGCGAGCTGCTGATTGGCCGCCTGCGTGAATTTGCCGAAACCTATGACTTTATCGGCGACGTGCGCGGCGTCGGCGCGATGGTGGCGATGGAGCTGGTGCATGAGCGCGACAGCCATCGCCCGGACAAAGAGTTAACCCAGCAACTGGTGCAGGAGGCAGGGCGTCAGGGGCTGATTTTGCTGACCTGCGGCGTGCGGGCGAACGTCATCCGTTTTCTTATCCCGCTTACCGCAGAGAAAGAAATTGTGACAGAAGGTCTCAACATCTTGTCATCCTGCCTTAAAGTGGTGCAAAATACGCGCCCTGCAAAATGAGATGATTAACCGACGTTCAACGCGTCGGTTATTTTTTTGCAGTCAAGAGCATCGTAATTAAATTCAAGAGGCCGGGCTTCGTACCGGATAGATACTTACTTAAAATCCGACAGTTGTTGTCGCTGAGGAATACAGAAAATGGGGCAATTTTTCGCTTATGCGGCGATGTTCACCGTAAAGGAGAATAATTATGTCGCTTAATGCAACTCCAAAAACCTCTCGCGTGGAATTACGTAAAACGCTTACGTTGATTCCGGTTGTTATGATGGGCCTCGCCTATATGCAACCTATGACGCTGTTCGATACATTCGGTATTGTTTCCGGCCTGACGGACGGCCATGTGCCGACCGCGTACGCTTTCGCGCTGGTCGCTATCCTCTTTACCGCGCTGAGCTACGGTAAGCTGGTGCGCCGCTTCCCGTCGGCGGGCTCCGCATACACCTACGCCCAGAAAGCGATTAACCCGACCGTGGGCTTCATGGTGGGCTGGTCGTCGCTGCTCGACTACCTGTTCGCGCCGATGATCAACATCCTGCTCGCGAAAATCTACTTTGAAGCGCTGGTGCCTGGCATCCCGTCGTGGATTTTTGTGGTGCTGCTGGTCGCGTTCATGACCGTTTTCAACATGCGTACCCTGAAAGGCGTGGCGAACTTCAACACCATTATCGTGGTGCTGCAGGTTATCCTTATCGCCGTGATTCTGGGCATGGTGATTTACGGCGTGTCCCACGGCGAAGGAGCCGGTACGCTGACAAGCTCCCGTCCGTTCTGGTCTGAGAATGCGCACGTCATCCCGATGATCACCGGGGCGACCATTCTGTGCTTCTCGTTCACCGGCTTTGACGGCATCAGCAACCTGTCGGAAGAGACCAAAGACGCAGGCCGTGTTATCCCGCGCGCTATCTTCCTGACCGCGCTGATTGGCGGCCTGATCTTTATTTTCTCGACCTACTTTATCCAGCTCTACTTCCCGGATATCTCGCGCTTTAAAGATCCGGACGCGTCCCAGCCGGAAATCATGCTGTACGTGGCAGGTAAAGCCTTCCAGGTCGGCGCGCTGATTTTCTCCACCGTGACCGTCCTGGCTTCCGGTATGGCGGCGCATGCGGGTGTTGCGCGTCTGATGTATGTGATGGGCCGCGACGGCGTGTTCCCGAACCGCTTCTTCGGCTACGTGCATCCGAAATGGCGCACCCCGGCGCTGAACGTGGTGCTGGTCGGCGCGATTGCGCTGATGGCGATTAACTTCGACCTGGTGATGGCAACGGCGCTGATTAACTTCGGTGCGCTGGTCGCGTTTACCTTCGTGAACCTGTCTGTGATTTCACAATTCTGGATCCGTGAAGGCCGCAACAAGACGCTGAAAGATCACTTCACCTACCTGCTGCTGCCGGTGTGCGGCGCGCTGACTGTGGGTGCGCTGTGGCTGAACCTGGAAGAAAGCTCGATGGTGCTGGGCCTGATCTGGGCCGGTATCGGTGTGGTTTACCTGGCGTGCGTGACCCGCAGCTTCCGTAACCCGGTTCCGCAGTACCACGAAGACATCGCGTAATCCGCCGAAAGGCAACGCGAAAAAAGGCTCCCCTCGGGGAGCCTTTTTTGTTGGCGGTGGATTTGGGTCGGTGGATTTGAATGTCGATGGGGCGGGGCGGCGGGTGCGCTTCGCTTACCCGTCCTACAAAAAAAGCTCACTCGTAGGGCGGGTAAGCGCAGCGCACCCGCCATTTTCCCGTCACACCGCCACCTGCGTTTACCCGACAATCTCCTGCGCGTACTGATACAGCGCCTTCAGCAGCGCCGTTTTCTCTTTGTCGCTCTCGTACTGGTTGTAGAGCATCTCCAGCTCCTGGGCGTAAGCCTGCAGGAATTCCGGCGTAAAGACGTCGCGGCGATGGTTAAGCCAGCGCTGCTGTTCCGGCTCGCTGAGCGTGCCGGGGAAATTGCGCGCACGGTAGTTAAACAGCAGCTTTTCAATGCGCTTATCCACGAACGTGATATCCAGCGCGGGGAGGTTCTGCGGCGGCGTCTGCAACACAATGCGCATCGCGGCGCGATCGGCGTCGCTGAAAAAGCCGTCGTAGAGCTGCGCATCCACGTTGCTGGTGGACGGGAAGGGCGGCGCTTCTGCAAAAAGCGCCACCAGTTTCTCGCGCACCTGAGGCGCGTCGCGCAGCACTTTCAGGTTATTAAGACAATGCTGACGGTCGATGCCGAGGCGCTCAGCGTCTTCCGGGCGCAGCGTGTTAGCCTGCGCCAGCACCGGGCACTTATTGAGGTGCACCAGCTTCACCGGCACCGCGCTGTCATCACCCAGCGCGGCTTTCGGCGTATACAGCCGTTCGCGCAGCGCATCGGCGTCGAGCTCCAGCAGCGGGCTGATATCGCCTGCCAAATCCACGACAATCACCGCGTTGCGGTTGTCCGGGTGCCAGGCGATCGGCGCTATCCAGCTGGTGTTGCCGCGCCAGGCGCCAAACATGCCGGAAACATGTACCAGCGGTTTCATCTGGACGATATCTATCAGCGTCGCCAGCTTCTGCTTACTGCGATAGGTGTAGAGATAATCGAACATCCGCGGCTGGCGGGTTTTCACCAGCTGCGCCATGGCGATGGTGGCGTGCACATCCGCCATCGCGTCGTGCGCGTTGGCGTGCTCAATGCCATTGGCTACGGTCAGGTGTTCGAGCCGGAAACTCGGCAGGCCGTCGCTGTTCTCCGGCCAGACGATCCCTTCCGGGCGCAGCGCGTAGCAGGCGCGCATCACATCCAGCAGATCCCAGCGCGAGTTGTCGTGCTGCCAGCTCCACGCGTACGGGTCGTAAAAGTTGCGGTAGAAGATATTGCGCGTCACTTCGTCATCGAAGCGCACGTTGTTATAGCCCACCACGCAGGTTTTCGGCACGGTGAACAGGGCGTGAATGCGTCTTGCGAATTCGGCTTCATTCTCGCCGCGCGCGAGCGCGACCTGCGGCGTAATGCCGGTTATCAGCACGGCTTCCGGCTGCGGGAGATAATCGTCGGCGGGCTTGCAGTAGAAGACTTCCGGCTCGCCGATAACGTTAAAATTTTCATCGGTGCGCAGGGCGGCGAACTGCGCCGGGCGGTCGAGCGAGGGGCTTTTGCCGAAAGTTTCGTAATCGTGGAACAGAAAAGTCGGTTGCGCGGCAGAATCAGACACCAGGTCACCATCCAGAGTAAGTAAAAAAACAGGGCTATGGTAAACCATAGCCCTCTCAGGAAGAAGTGGCAGCCGTCTTACGGCAATACCTGCTCCGGCTGCACCGGCTTGCGGGTGATGAGACGTTTACCCAGCGCGATGCCCGGTTTCTCGACGCGATGGAACAGCACCGTCGCGAGCCCGTAAGTGACCGGCAGGCTGATGGCGGCGGCAATCAGCAGGCGCACCGGCGAGGCGTGCTGCGCGAACGCGCTGTGCTCCACCAGCAGCCCGATGACCGGGATGACAATCATCAGGTGCAGCAGGTAGACGGAGTACGACACATCACCCAGAAACTGGCTGACGCGGCGCGTCAGGAGCCAGCGCGGCAGGCGCATGACCTGATGCAGCAGCGAGCCCGCCTGCGCCTGCCACAGCAGCGCGCCGAGGCCTGCAATCATCACGCACTGGGCGATGAGGCGATTCGGCGTGACCGCGATATGCATCTGCCAGGCGAGCACCGGCGCGAGGAACGCCAGCAGCAGCAACAGGCGACGGCTGTCGCGCACGGCGGCGGCAATCAGCATACCCGCGACAAACAGCGGCAGCTTAATCAGGATCATCGACGGCATCGGGAACGCCTCGAAGTAGCCCGGCAGCGCCCAGCGCGCCGCGAAGCAGGCGATCATCACCGCGAACGCGGCGACGAAAAAGCCCCATCGCATCACCAGCAGCATGATGAACGGGAACAGCAGATAGAACTGCATTTCGAGCCCGATGCTCCAGTCCGGCAATACCGTGCGGAACGAATAATAGGGGATAGCGCCGAAGACAAACGAAATATGCGCAAGAATATTGCCTGCCGAGGTGTCTGCATAACGCTGGCTTTCCGTTTGCGTGGACGGCCAGGCCTGCGCGATAACGTCGCGCCATTCGCCGAACGCCGCGCCGAAAATCAGCGCCAGCAGCAGCAGGAAATAGTACAGCGGCGCAATGCGGAAAAAGCGCCGCAGCCAGAAGTTACGGATGGTATGGCTGCTGGTCCAGGGTTCAATATCCCGGCGTTCCAGATAATTCTTCGCCATCAGAAACCCGGATAACAAAATAAACAGATCGACGCCCATACCCGGATCGTATAACAGAGGAATGCGGCACTGCACCAGCAGGCAAATATGCCCCAGCAATACCCACAGCGACGCGAGACCGCGTAATCCCTCAAGCTCCGGCGACCAGCTTTTACCCTGCGCCATACCCTTCTCCTCAGCCTTATAAAAGCCACCAGGCTAAAAAGAGTCGGCCTTTATCACAATCGGAAGAGTACGTGAAATATGCATTATCAGATTTTCCGCAGTCGGGCGCAGGCAGGCAAACAGCACGTTGGAAAAGGCGGCTCAGACGCGTCTTATTCATATTTCCTTGCAATTTACCGGAGCAAGGAAATAAAAACTGCCGTAAAAAAGGCGCCCCATCGCGAAGTTACTGAGGATATGCTGTTGAAATTTAGACCAATGATTGCCGTTTCCTGCATCATGTTGGCCGGTATTACCGCGCAGGCGCACGCCGCCGCGCCTGTCATGCCACAGCCGCCAGCCATTATGGCGGGCAGCTATGTGTTAATGGATTACACGACCGGACAAATCCTCGCGGCAAATAACGAACATCAACAGCGTAACCCGGCGAGCCTGACGAAATTAATGACCGGCTATGTGGTGGACCGCGCCATCGACAGCCATCGCATTACGCCGGATGACGTGGTGACGGTCGGCAAAGACGCCTGGGCGAAAGATAACCCGGTGTTTGAAGGCTCGTCGCTGATGTTCCTGAAAGCGGGCGATCGCGTGACGGTGCGTGACCTCAGCCGCGGGCTGATTGTCGACTCCGGCAACGACGCCTGCGTGGCGCTGGCGGATTACGTGGCGGGCGGTCAGCCGCAGTTCGTCGCGATGATGAATGACTACGTGCAAAAGCTCGGTCTCAAAGATACCCATTTTGAAACCGTCCACGGCCTCGACGCGCCGGGGCAGCATAGCTCCGCGTTCGATCTGGCCGTATTGTCGCGCGCCATTATTCACGGCGAGCCGGCGTTTTATCATATGTACAGCGAAAAGAGCCTGACCTGGAACGGCATCACCCAGCAGAACCGCAACGGACTGTTGTGGGATAAAACGCTCAACGTCGACGGCCTGAAAACCGGTCACACTTCGGGCGCGGGCTTTAACCTTATCGCCTCAAGCGTTGACGGCAAGCGTCGTCTGATTGCGGTGATTATGGGCGCTGACAGCCCGAAAGGCCGCGAAGATCAGGCGCGCAAACTCCTTCACTGGGGCCAGCAGACCTTCGATACCGTAGAGATCCTCCAGAAAGGCAAAAAAGTGGGCAGCGAGCGTGTCTGGTACGGTAAAAACGAGCAGGTGGCGGTCGGCACCGATCGTGATTTCTGGCTGACGCTGCCGAAAGCGCAGCTCGCCAGTGTGAAAGCCAAATATCTTCTGGATCGCGACCGTCTCGACGCGCCGCTGGCCGCCAATGAAAGGGTGGGCGAGATAGAACTCTACAATGGCGATCAGATAGTCGCGCGTCTGCCGCTGGTGACGCTTGAGAAAGTGAAAAAGGGCGGTGTGTTCTCGCGCTTTGGCGACTGGCTGCACCTGACGCTGTAACCTTTTTTGCGAACGCGAAGGCGCTCACAGACGCCCGGATGAGCGCCGCACACTATACTCGCTATTTTCAACAGCGAGGAGTGAACATGGATTACACCATCGAGCATGTCGTAACGCGAAAAATCGCCGGGTTCCACCTGGTGGGCCCGTGGGAGAAAACGGTGCCGCAGGGCTTCGAGCAGCTGGTGATGTGGGTCGATAATTTTCATATCCATCCGAAGGCGTGGATTGCGGTCTACTATGACAATCCGCAGCAGGTCGCGCCGGAAAAACTGCGCGCCGATACGGTGGTTGAAGTACCCGCGGATTTCACAGTGCCCGAGAACAGCGTCGGCGTTGTCCTGACGGGCTTGCCCGGCGGTCAGTATGCGGTGGCCCGCGCCCGCGTTGAAAACAACAATTTCGGCGCGCCGTGGCTGACGTTCTTTACTCGCCTGCATCAGGACGTGCGTTACCAGATGGCGGCGCGTCCGTGCTTTGAAATCTACCTTAACGACGGCAAGAAAGACGGCTACTGGGATATCGACATGTATATCCCGGTGCAGACCTCCGGCGAATAACCCTGGCGCGCGCCCGTCATCGTGCGGGCGCGCGGCTTTTGTTAAATAAAAGGTGAAATAAAGTTAATTCCGCGCTTTTTCACCGCTTCTTTCCGAAAAGTTACAGCTTTTCCCCCATTTTTATCAGAAAATAACGCCCCACATTTTCAGGCGTCGCGTCTGCCGCGACGTTTCATCAGGGCTTTTAACGGGAAAGTTAGCGTGCGAGCTGATAAATCGCTTACCTCTTTCGAAATTCGTCTCTACCAGCATTACCGCATTGTCCACGGCGTGCGTATCGCGCTGGCGTTTATCATTACCTTTTTGCTGGTGCGGATGCTGAACGTGCCGGAAGGCACCTGGCCGCTTATCACGCTGGTGGTGGTGATGGGGCCTATCTCTTTCTGGGGCAATGTCGTGCCGCGCGCGTTTGAGCGCATCGGCGGCACTATCCTCGGCGCTGTGCTCGGGCTGGTGGCGTTACAGCTGGAGCGTTGGTCGCTGCCCCTGATGCTCCTGTGGTGCGCGCTGGCGATGTTCCTGTGCGGCTATCTGGCGCTCGGCAAACGCCCCTATCAGGCGCTGCTTATCGGTATTACGCTCTCGGTGGTGGTGGGCGCGCCGCAGGGCGACATGCTGGTCGCGCTCTGGCGCGGCGGCGACGTAATTTTCGGCTCGCTGCTGGCGATGCTCTTCACCAGCCTCTGGCCGCAGCGCGCGTTTATCCACTGGCGCATCCAGATGGCGAACTTCGTCGGCGACTTCGGCAAAATCTATCACGCCGGGCTGTCGCCGAACCTGGTCGAGCGCCCGCGTCTCGATAAGCCGCTGCAGCATATTCTTGGCAGCGTCGTGAAGCTGCGCGCGTTTATCACGCCCGCCAGCAAGGAGACGCATATCCAGCGCGCCATTTTCGAGGCTATCCAGACCACCAGCCGCAACATGGTCTGCACGCTGGAGATGCAAATCAACGCCTGGTGGGCCTCGCGCGAAAGCCATTTCCTGATGATCAACGCCCGTACGCTGCGCGATTCGCAGCAGATGACCGAGAATACGCTGGCGGCGATTGCCGAGGCGCTGCGCGAAGGCAACCCGTCGCCGGTGATGGCGAACCGCGAAAAGCTCGCCGAGATTGTTCAGGAGCTGCGCGCGCTGATGAAAGAAGGGCAGCAGAATGAACTGGTGGAAACGCCGATTCACGGCTATGTATGGTTAAGTATGGAGCTGGCGCAGCAGCTGGAGCGCCTGTCGCAGCTGATCTGCCGGGCGCTGCGCAAATAACCCGCAGACGGCTGGCGCTTGTTTCGATTCAGCACCGTTTCAGAGTATGATAGTGACAGGCATCCTGAACGGGATAAAACCATTGTCATCAACCGCCGCTGCCAGTAAGGTTTATGCTATGCGGTTGTTTTAACGAATCCGAGTCTTATATTCAGCAGGGGTGTAAAAATGGAAAACAGCAAACCTTCATTCCAGGACGTTCTTGAGTTCGTGCGTCTGTTCCGCCGTAAGAACAAGTTGCAGCGCGAGATCCAGGATGTCGAGAAGAAAATCCGTGACAACCAGAAGCGCGTGTTGCTGCTCGATAACCTGAGCGACTACATCAAGCCGGGCATGAGCGTGGAATCCATCCAGGGCATCATCGCCAGCATGAAGAGCGACTACGAAGACCGCGTTGATGATTACATCATCAAAAACGCCGAAATCTCCAAAGAGCGCCGCGAGATTTCGAAAAAGCTTAAAGCGATGGGCGAGCTGAAAGTCCACGAGCCGAAAGGCGAAGAATAAGTTAAAAAAACCGCTTCGGCGGTTTTTTTATGTCTGCGGTAGGGCGAGACCGCCGCGCGCCGCAACCAAAGCCCGCATTATGCGGGCTTTTTAGTTGTGGGCATGGTCATGCGCAGGCACATACGCGATGGCGGGGTTATTCAGGCTTCGGCGTTTCTGCGGCGCGTACCACGAAGAAGTCCGTTGAGATGCTCGCGCCTCTGTCAACCGTGATGAGATCGTGGACAAAATAAGCGAATATTTCGGGCGGCGCCCTGTACCAGGGCTGCGGCGGCGCATCGCCGGTAAAGGCGTTGATCCTGTACTGGTGAAACCGTTTTGCCCGCCGGTAGGCAGGCTCGTAAACGTCAGGAGCTATCTTAATCGCGGTATCGAACGGGCCGGGGCCTTCTGTGGTGTTAATTATGTCGCGGGCGACACTGTCAATATCGTTTAACCAGCCCCAGTGGCTGTCGAGCACCTCAGTTTTAGCCTGAACGTGCATCGCCTGCTGCTTCCCCTGCGGGGTGATACCGAGCAGCCCGGCGCTGCTGCCCGCCGCCAGCGTAATGTCTGCCTGTTCTTTCTCCAGCTGCTGGCGCGCAAGGCGATACTGATAAAATTGCTGCCCCAGCCATTCGAAATAGCTGTCGAGATGCAGATTCTGTGTGGAGAGGTTGACGGGTTTGCCCAGCACGGCTTTCTGATAGCGGTTTACCCACTGCGCCACAGAGGCGTTTTCAACGTTATCCTGCATGATGAAATATTCTGCAAGGACGGGGTTATCTTGCTGCAAGGTCTGGAAATCAGGAAACGGCACGCCCGCCATCGCCGCCTCCCGGTACATACGGTGCAGGGCCACCCGGCACAGCTCCGCGCTGGGTTTCTGCTCGCTGGCTTTCAGCCCGCCGCCGATATCCTCGCTACAGCCCGGTAATAGCTCTTCGCGGTGTTTAGGGTTATTGCTGCCGAACCGATACAGGCAGCGCCATACGCGCCGCTCATGCGCCGCCACCAGATGCAGCGCATTCTTCACCGCATCGGGCAACACTGAAAAATGGTCGATATATTTTCTGCCAAACATCATGCTGAGCGAGCGTAACGGGCCGCCTGCGGCGCTGATAAAATAGTCCACGCCATTATCGTTGCTGGCGGAAGTGTCGCGCGAGCAGTCAAACAGCCCGGTAAAGAGAATATCTACCGGAATGCCCTGCCAGGTGTAGCGATCGCCTTGTTTCTGGCAAATCTCGCCCAGTAAATCGTCAAGAAATTTCCGCGCGAGCGTGGCGCCGAGATCGAAACCAAACAGGGAGACGGAGATAAGTTTGATGGGGACATCGCTGCTGGCTTTGGCGCGCTCGAAATAGCTCTCAAATTGCCGTTTCGCGGAGGTCACACGCGTATCCACACCCGTCACTAAAAAATCCGCCATCACCGGTGTGTCGCGTAAACAGGGCGTGGCTTCAATACTGACTTTTTTCGCAATATCAGTACCAATGTCCGTCACCAGATTGCGCCATTCGGCAGGCTTGAGCAGTTTCTTACTGCTGTCTTTTAACACCTCGTACCAGTTCTTGCCCTTCAGTATCTCTTTCCCGGCGTCTTTCGCCATCTCTTTGGGCTGATCGTGTAAATCCTCCAGCGTGGTATTTTGCGCTCCATCCATAATGGTATGCAGTTTGGTGCTTAAATCTTCATGGAAGGGGGTGCCGAGGCCTGAGAAGTAAAGCTTGGAATAGGTATCAAAGTAAGAATTCTGTTTTTCATCAGGGAATGCCCGAAATAACCGCGCAATATTACTCAGGCGACGATTAGGTGCGTCCCGTTCAATATTGCGCCCCACACCGTCAAAAAAGAAACCCACATGCCAGGTGCGGGAGCAATTGCCCATATCGTGTTCAATGGCCTGCTGAGCGCGGTTTGCCGCGGCAATCAAACTTTCGAGATCCATATCGATTATTTCCTTGCCTGATCCTTCGGCTGCTTAATCTCATCTGGGCGCTTCTCATAGGGAGACCAGGCATCTCTACTCCAGCCTAATAGAACTTTATCGCCCGGTAAGAAGTGCACATGTAAATTATCCTCTCCCCACTCACGCTTCGGGAGTGGCATCTTTATCTTGTGCACTTCAGTTCGTATTCCCGATTTATATTGTGCAAGGGTATAATCTACAGTCCAGATCACTTCTGCGGTATCACCATTAATGCTGCCACAACAGGTTGCGCCACCACCCCCATGAGCAAATGCATTTGAACCCGCAACACCATTCACACTAAACCCCCGGATAGGACGATCGAGGTTACTATGAATGATCAGTGTTACCGCCCCGGTCGGCGGCCCCCAGATACTGGCCCACACCAGCCAGGCGGCGTATATCACCACTGGCAGCGATAATCCCCGCCAGATCCATTTTCCCCAGCGGGCATAGCCGCGGTTGACCGCCGCATCTATTTTTTCGAGTCGAGTATAAAAGCCCATTTTTATTCCTTGTCAGGTAA
>Ga0157365_10000102_pt1 | contig 40004 bp, 28 predicted proteins | sample AttsexASBM3_FD_111478 | JGI IMG/M metagenome (GOLD analysis project Ga0157365, IMG submission 111478) | Fungus gardens microbial communities from leaf cutter ant in Ribeirão Preto, State of São Paulo, Brazil - Atta sexdens ASBM3 | ecosystem: Host-associated > Fungi > Mycelium > Unclassified ...
ACGCGCGCAGCGATCAGCTGCTGGCGATGGTCAATCCTGGCATTGTGCTCTGGGCGCCGCGCGAGTATGAGCTGTTCCGCCTGTTCGACACGCCGCTTGCCGAAAGCCTCTTCTGGCGTTATCTCCAGCGCGCGCCGGTGGCGGAGTCGTTCCTCTGGCGGCGCTGGCTGTATGTGTTGTGGGATGAAGTCGCGCAACTGCTGCAAACCGGCAAAATGAATCGCGCGGCGTTTAACACCGCGTCGGAATCACTTCTGCCCTGGGTCGCCTGAGCCCACGCCTTTCACCCACTGCAGGACGCGTCCGAGAATTTCATACCCGGCGCGTTCGCTGTGCATCAGCCACAGTGAGGAGGGATAGATACGCTCCCACGGGTTGAGCGGCGAGTCTATCGCCATCTGATTGGCAGGCGCCGGGATCGGGTTTAAGCCCTGGCGTTTGAAGAAAATCATCGCCCGCGGGAGATGCGACGCCGATGTCACGAGTAAAAACGGCTGCTGCCCCAGCGCCTTAGCGACGGCGGCCGCTTCTTCTTCAGTATCTTTGGGGCTATCAAGCGTAATGATATCGGCTCGCGGAACGCCTAAGCTTTCCGCCACGCGGGCACCCGCTTCTGCCGTGCTCACCGGATTAGTAGTGGCGCGCGCGCCGGTAAAGACCATCTTCGCGCCGGGATTCGCCAGCCACAGCCGCACGCCCTCGGTCACCCGCGGCAGGTTGTTATTGATGAGGTTTGAGCTCGGCGCCCACTTGTCGTTCCAGGTGTAGCCGCCGCCCAGCACCACGATGTAATTCGCCTTCTGGCCATGCCAGGTAGGGTAGTCATCTTCCACGGGCCTCAGCAGGCCGTCCGCGACCGGTTGCAGGCTTAACAACAGCAAAACCAGCCAGCTTGCGGTCATTAACACCTTCCCGCTTTTCTTAAATCGCGTGAACCACAGCAGCGCCAGCGCGATGCCCATCATGAGCAGCAGAAACGGCAGCGGCAACAGCAGCGTGCCGGTGAATTTTTTCAGAATAAAAAGCATCGGTTATGGGTCCTTTTTTAACCATACGGCAGGTAATGGTCGCCTATCTTACGCGAGATGGGTTCATTCTCCCTCCGGCTGTGACAAAATAGCGGTTTTGCCGGATGCGCTTATCACCTGGAGAGTGTGCCCATGCGGGATCGCAATTTTGATGACATCGCCGAAAAGTTTGCGCGCAACATTTACGGTACAACAAAAGGCCAGTTGCGTCAGGCTATCCTCTGGCAGGATCTCGACGCGTTGTTAAGCGCTTTGCCCGACCATCCGCTGCGCGTGCTTGACGCAGGCGGCGGCGAGGGGCAAACCGCCTGTCGCCTTGCTGAGCGCGGCCATCAGGTGTTGCTGTGCGATCTCTCGGCGGAAATGATAGCCCGCGCCCGTCAGGCCGCCCAGGAGAAAGGTGTGAGCGGCAACATGCATTTTGTACAATGCGCCGCGCAGGAAGCAGGTCAGCATTTGGAAAGCCCCGTTGATCTGATATTGTTTCACGCTGTGCTGGAATGGGTGGCCGATCCGCAGGCGGCGCTGCGCCATTTATGGCAATGCCTGGCGCCGGGCGGCGCGCTCTCGCTGATGTTCTACAACGCCAACGGCCTGCTGATGCACAACATGGTGGCGGGTAATTTCGCCTATGTGCAACAGGGAATGCCCAAAAAGAAAAAACGCACGCTTTCGCCGGATTATCCGCGCGAACCGCAGCAGGTTTACCGCTGGCTTGAGGAGATGGGCTGGCACATTCACAGCAAAACCGGCGTGCGGGTTTTCCATGACTATCTGCGTGAAAAACATCAGCAGCGCGACGAATACGAGACGCTGCTTGAGCTTGAAACGCGTTACTGCCGACAGGAGCCCTGGGTGAGCCTGGGCCGATACATCCATGTCACTGCGTTTAAGCCGGAGATCCAAGGATAAATTATGAGTACTTTTTCCCAGACAGTCCCTGAACTGGTTGCCTGGGCCAGGAAAAACGATTTCTCGATCCAGCTCCCGGTGGACAGGCTGGCGTTTTTGCTGGCTGTCGCCACCCTGAACGGTGAAAGGCTGGACGGCGAAATGAGCGAAGGGGAGCTGGTGGACGCGTTTCGCCACGTCAGCGACGCTTTCGAGCAATCCACAGAGACGGTCGCCCAGCGCGCCAACAACGCCATTAATGACATGGTGCGCCAGCGCCTGCTTAACCGCTTTACCAGCGAGCAGGCGGAAGGCAACGCTATTTATCGCCTGACGCCGCTCGGGATTGGCATTACCGATTACTACATCCGCCAGCGCGAGTTCTCCACGCTGCGCCTGTCTATGCAGCTCTCGATTGTAGCAAGCGAACTCAAGCGCGCCGCGGACGCCGCTCTGGAAGGCGGCGATGAATTCCACTGGCACCGCAATGTTTACGCGCCGCTCAAATATTCGGTGGCGGAGATTTTCGACAGCATCGATCTCACCCAGCGCATCATGGATGAGCAGCAACAGCTGGTGAAAGACGATATCGCCCAGTTGCTCAATAAAGACTGGCGCGCGGCGATTTCCAGCTGCGAACTGCTGCTGTCGGAGACCTCCGGCACGCTACGCGAATTACAGGATACGCTGGAGGCGGCGGGCGATAAGCTGCAGGCCAACCTGCTACAAATCCAGGAAGCGACGCTTGGCCGTGACGATCTGCATTTCATTGACCGTCTGACCTATGACCTGCAAAGCAAGCTCGACCGTATTATTAGCTGGGGCCAGCAGGCGATTGACCTGTGGATTGGCTATGACCGCCACGTCCATAAATTTATCCGTACCGCGATTGATATGGATAAAAACCGCGTCTTTGCCCAGCGTTTGCGCCAGTCGGTACAGAACTATTTCGACGCGCCGTGGGCGCTCACCTATGCCAGCGCCGATCGCCTGCTCGACATGCGCGATGAAGAAATGGCGCTGCGTGATGAAGAAGTGACCGGCGAACTGCCGCCGGATCTGGAATTTGAAGAGTTTAACGAGATCCGCGAACAGCTGGCGGCGATGATTGAAGCCCAGCTTGATGTCTACCGGGAACGCCAGCAGCCGCTCGACTTAAGTGCCGTGATGCGCGAATACCTGGCCCAGTTCCCGCGGGCCCGTCATTTCGACGTGGCGCGTATCGTGGTAGACCAGGCGGTGCGTCTGGGCGTCGCTGAAGCGGACTTTACCGGGCTGCCGGCCAAATGGCAGCCGATTAATGATTATGGAGCCAAGGTACAGGCGAATGTCATCGACAAATATTGAACACGTGATGCCAGTAAAGCTGGCGCTGGCGCTCGCGAACCCGCTGTTTCCGGCGCTCGACAGCCAGTTGCGCGCCGGGCGTCACATTGGCCTGGATGAGCTGGATAATCACGCCTTTCTGATGGATTTCCAGGGCGAACTGGAAGAGTTCTACAGCCGTTATAACGTGGAGCTTATCCGCGCGCCGGAAGGGTTTTTCTATCTGCGCCCGCGCTCCACCACGCTTATCCCGCGCTCGGTGCTTTCCGAGCTGGATATGATGGTCGGCAAAATCCTCTGCTATCTCTACCTGAGCCCGGAGCGGCTGGCGAACGAAGGTATCTTCACCCAGCAGGAGCTCTACGACGAGCTGCTGGCGCTGGCGGATGAAACCAAACTGCTGAAACTTGTAAACAACCGCTCGACCGGCTCCGATCTTGATCGTCAGAAGCTGCAGGAAAAAGTGCGTTCTTCCCTGAGCCGCCTGCGTCGTCTCGGCATGGTCTGGTTTATGGGCCATGACAGCAGCAAATTTCGCATCACCGAGTCGGTGTTCCGCTTTGGCGCTGACGTGCGCGCCGGCGACGATCCGCGCGAAGCGCAGCTGCGCATGATCCGCGACGGCGAAGCGATGCCGGTGGAAAGCCATCTGCAGCTCAACGATGAGAACGACGACACCCAGCAGGATAACGCGGAGGATGACAATGATTGAACGCGGTAAGTTTCGCTCGCTAACGCTTATCAACTGGAACGGCTTTTTTGCCCGCACGTTTGATCTCGACGAGCTGGTCACCACGCTTTCCGGCGGTAACGGCGCCGGGAAATCGACGACAATGGCGGCGTTTGTCACGGCGCTTATCCCTGACCTTACGCTTCTGCATTTCCGCAACACCACCGAAGCGGGCGCGACCAGCGGCTCGCGCGATAAGGGCCTGCACGGCAAACTCAAAGCGGGCGTCTGTTATTCGGTGCTGGATGTCGTGAACTCGCGCCATCAGCGCGTACTGGTGGGCGTGCGTCTGCAACAGGTCGCCGGGCGCGACCGTAAAGTGGACATCAAACCGTTCGCCATTCAGGGCCTGCCGAGCGCCATACTGCCGACACAGCTGCTCACCGAGACCCTGAAAGATCGTCAGGCGCGCGTGCTGAGCCTCAACGAGCTCAAAGATAAAATCGACGCGATGGAAGGGGTGCAGCTCAAGCAGTTCAACTCCATCACCGACTACCACTCGCTGATGTTCGATCTGGGCGTGGTGGCGCGTCGTCTGCGTTCGGCGTCCGATCGCAGCAAATATTATCGCCTGATTGAAGCCTCGCTCTACGGCGGTATCTCCAGCGCCATTACCCGCTCGCTTCGCGACTATCTGCTGCCGGAAAACGGCGGCGTGCGCAAGGCGTTCCAGGATATGGAAGCGGCGCTGCGTGAAAACCGCATGACGCTGGAAGCGATCCGCGTGACCCAGTCGGACCGCGATCTGTTCAAGCATCTGATCTCCGAAGCCACCAACTACGTGGCGGCGGATTACATGCGCCATGCCAACGAGCGCCGCATTCATCTCGACCAGGCGCTGGAGCTGCGCCGCGAGCTGTTCACCAGCCGCAAGCAGCTCGCCGCCGAGCAGTATAAACATGTCGATATGGCGCGCGAGCTCTCCGAACATGCCGGCGCTGAAGGCGACCTTGAAACCGATTATCAGGCCGCGAGCGATCACCTGAATCTGGTGCAGACCGCGCTACGCCAGCAGGAGAAAATTGAGCGCTACGACGCCGACCTTGAAGAGCTGCAGATTCGCCTGGAAGAACAGAGCGAAGTGGTGGCCGAAGCGGCAGAGCAGCAGGAAGAGAACGAAGCCCGCGCTGAAGCCGCCGAGCTGGAAGTCGACGAACTTAAAAGCCAGCTTGCGGATTATCAACAGGCGCTGGATGTTCAGCAGACTCGCGCGATCCAGTACCAGCAGGCGCTGACCGCGCTGGAGCGCGCCCGCGAGCTGTGCCATCTGCCGGATCTGACCGCTGAAAGCGCTGACGAGTGGCTGGACACCTTCCAGGCGAAAGAGCAGGAAGCCACCGAGCGCCTGCTGTCGCTTGAGCAGAAAATGAGCGTCGCGCAGACCGCGCACAGCCAGTTCGAACAGGCCTACCAGCTGGTCGCTTCCATTAACGGCCCGGTAAGCCGCGCCGAAGCCTGGGACGTCGCGCGCGAGCTGCTGCGCGACGCCAGCCAGCAGCGCCACCTGGCCGAACAGGTGCAGCCGCTGCGCATGCGTCTTTCCGAACTGGAACAGCGCCTGCGCGAACAGCAGGACGCCGAGCGTCTGCTGGCGGAGTTCTGCAAGCGTCAGGGCAAAGCGTATGAACCGGACGATCTTGAAGCGCTGAATGAAGAGCTGGAAGCGCGCATCGCGGCGCTCTCCGACAGCGTCTCTCAGGCGGGCGAACAGCGTATGACGCTGCGCCAGGAGCTGGAGCAGATCCAGAGCCGCGTGAAGACGCTCACGAGCCAGGCGCCCGTCTGGCTGGCGGCGCAAAACAGCCTCAACCAGATAAGCGAGCAGAGCGGCGAGACGTTTGAGTCCGGCCAGCAGGTCACCGAATACCTGCAGCAACTGCTGGAGCGCGAACGCGAAGCTATCGTCGAGCGTGACGAAGTGGGCGCGCGCAAGCGCACGGTCGACGAAGAGATCGAACGCTTAAGCCAGCCGGGCGGCGCCGAAGACGCGCGTCTCAACGCCCTGGCCGAGCGCTTTGGCGGCGTGCTGCTGTCTGAAATCTATGACGATGTCTCCTTTGAAGATGCGCCTTACTTCTCGGCGCTGTATGGCCCGTCGCGTCACGCGATTGTGGTGCCGGATCTCTCACGCGTACGCGAGCTGCTCGACGGCCTCGAAGAGTGCCCGGAAGATCTCTATCTGATTGAAGGCGACCCGCAGTCGTTCGATGACAGCGTATTCAGCGTCGAAGAGCTGGAAAAAGCGGTGGTGGTGAAGGTCGCCGAGCGCCAGTGGCGCTACTCCCGCTTCCCGTCGGTGCCGCTGTTTGGCCGCGCCGCGCGTGAAAGCCGCATTGAGAGCCTGCATGCCGAACGCGAAGCGCTTGCCGAGCGTTACGCGACGCTCTCCTTCGACGTGCAGAAAACCCAGCGTCTGCATCAGGCGTTCAGCCGGTTTGTCGGCCAGCATCTGGCCGTGGCGTTTGAGGCGGACCCGGAAGCGGAAATCCGTAAACTCACGACGCGGCGCAGCGAAATCGAGCGCGCCATCAGCCAGCACGAAAACGACAACCAGCAGCAGCGCGTACAGTTTGAACAGGCGAAAGAGGGCGTCGCCCAGCTTAACCGTCTGCTGCCGCGCCTGAGCCTGCTGGCCGATGACAGCCTGGCGGACCGCGTCGATGAAATCCAGGAGCGTCTGGCGGAAGCCCAGGACGCCGCGCGCTTTATTTCCCAGCACGGCAACGCGCTGGCGAAGCTTGAGCCGGTGGCGTCGGTCCTGCAAAGCGACCCGGAGCAGTTTGACCAGCTGAAGCAGGATTATGAGCAGGCGCGCCAGATCCAGCGTGACGCCCGTCAGCAGGCCTTTGCGCTGAGCGAAGTGGTGCAGCGTCGCGCGCACTTTAGCTACAGCGACTCGGCGCAGATGCTCAGCGGCAATACCGATCTCAACGAGAAACTGCGCCAGCGTCTGGAGCAGGCGGAAGCCGAGCGCACCCGCGCCCGTGAAGCGCTGCGCACCCACGCGGCGAAACTCAGCCAGTATCATCAGGTGCTGGCGTCGCTGAAGAGCTCCTTTGATACCAAAAAAGAGATGCTGGGCGATTTGCAGCGCGAACTGCAGGATATCGGCGTGCGCGCCGATGCGAGCGCCGAAGAGCGCGCGCGCCAGCGTCGCGACGAGCTGCACACGCGTCTTAGCAACAACCGCTCGCGTCGCAATCAGCTGGAGAAACAGCTGACGCTGTGCGAAGCGGAGATGGATAACCTGACCCGCAGCCTGAAACGCCTTGAGCGTAACTATCATGAGATGCGCGAGCAGGTCGTGAGCGCGAAAGCGGGCTGGTGCGCCGTAATGCGTATGGTAAAAGACAACGGCGTCGAGCGTCGTCTGCACCGCCGGGAGCTTGCCTATCACTCCGGCGACGATCTGCGGTCGATGTCGGATAAAGCGCTGGGCGCGCTGCGCCTCGCGGTCGCGGATAACGAACATCTGCGCGACGTGCTGCGTCTGTCGGAAGATCCCAAGCGTCCGGAGCGTAAAATCCAGTTCTTCGTCGCGGTGTATCAGCATCTGCGCGAGCGTATCCGCCAGGATATCATCCGCACCGATGACCCGGTCGAGGCGATTGAGCAGATGGAGATTGAGCTCGGCCGCCTGACGGAGGAGCTTACCTCCCGCGAGCAGAAGCTCGCGATAAGCTCCCGCAGCGTGGCGAATATCATTCGTAAAACCATCCAGCGCGAACAGAACCGCATTCGCATGCTCAACCAGGGCCTGCAGAGCGTCTCGTTCGGCCAGGTCAATAGCGTGCGGCTTAACGTCAACGTGCGTGAAAGCCATGCGACGCTGCTGGACGTGCTTGCCGAACAGCACGAGCAGCATCAGGATCTGTTTAACAGCAATCGCCTGACCTTCTCCGAGGCGCTGGCGAAACTCTGGCAGCGCCTGAACCCGCAGATAGACATGGGGCAGCGCACCGCGCAGACCATCGGTGAAGAGCTGCTCGATTACCGCAACTATCTGGAGATGGAAGTCGAGGTTAACCGCGGCTCCGACGGCTGGCTGCGCGCGGAAAGCGGCGCGCTCTCCACCGGCGAGGCGATCGGTACCGGGATGTCTATTCTGGTGATGGTGGTCCAGAGCTGGGAAGATGAGTCGAGCCGTCTGCGCGGCAAGGATATTTCACCATGCCGCCTGCTGTTCCTCGACGAAGCGGCGCGTCTTGATGCCCGTTCCATCGCCACGCTGTTCGAATTGTGCGAACGTCTGCAGATGCAGTTGATTATCGCGGCGCCGGAAAACATTAGCCCCGAAAAAGGCACGACCTATAAGCTGGTGCGTAAAGTGTTCCAGAACCACGAGCACGTTCACGTGGTCGGGCTGCGCGGCTTTGCGGCACCGCCAACGGAAGCGTTGCCGGGCGCGGCGGAAGTCTCGTAATCACATCACCAGAAAGAGCGGGCTTCGGCCCGCTTTCTTTTTGGTCAGCAAATCTTTAAACTTCTTTACATTCGGGCAGCCAAATGGTTTTTTCTCTTTATATACTCACAATAAGCCTGAGTGCCGAACTATTCTGAAAAACAGGGGGCAAGGGATGGTGCTTAACAATATGCATGGTTTTCGACGGTCAGCGCTGAGTTTGTGTCTGGCTCTCAGTATCGCTCCACTGTTTAACGCGTATGCCGACGAACCGGAACTGATCACAACCGACAGCATCACCACGCTGAGCGCGCAGCCGATCGCGCTGTCGCCGGGCATGGTGTTCCTCGCGGCAAATGCGGTGCCTGACGCCGCGAGCCGTCTTGCAAGCGCACGTACGCAGTTACAGGCGGCGCTGCCTGCGGGCTTTACGCCGGTTTATATGAACGCGCTGGTGGGGCTGTATGCCGCCCGCGATCTGAAACCGATGTGGGAGAACCGCGACGCGGTGCAGGCGTTCCAGCAGCAGCTTGCCGAAGTGGCGCTCGCCGGTTTCCAGCCGCAGTTTACCGCCTGGGTGGAACAGCTGACGGATCCCGCTGTGACCGGGCTTGCGCGCGATATCGTGCTGAGCGACGCGATGGTCGGCTATCTGCATTTTATCTCCGGCATTCCAAGCCAGGGCAACCGCTGGCTCTATAGCGCCAAACCGTATAAGCCTGAGCTGCCCGCGCTGACGGTGCTTAACCAGTGGCAGGTCTCGCTGGATAACGGCTCGGTCCCGGCGTTTGTCCGTTCGCTGGCGCCTGCGCACCCGCAATATGCGGCGATGCACGCCTCGCTGCTGCAACTGGTCGCCGACACGCGCCCGTGGCCGCAGATGACCGGCAAAGAGAAGCTGCGCCCCGGCCAGTGGAGCAACGACATCCCGGCCCTGAAAGAGATTTTACAGCGTACCGGTATGCTGGATGGCGGCCCGGATATCGTCCTGCTTGGCGATAACAGCGACGTCGTCAGCCCGTCCGCCGCGCCGCAAACGGCGAGCCAGACGACAGCGAAAAAACCGACGCGCGGCGTGTACGATAAAGACCTGGTCGCCGCGGTGAAACGTTTTCAAAAGTGGCAGGGTCTCGGCGCGGATGGCGTGATTGGCCAGTCGACCCGCGACTGGCTGAACGTGACGCCTGCCGAGCGCGCCGCGCTGCTGGCGCTCAATATCCAGCGTCTGCGCCTGCTGCCGGGCAAGCTCGACACCGGCATTATGGTCAATATTCCCGAGTATTCGCTGGTCTATTACCAAAACGGTAGCCAGGTGCTGGCGTCGCGGGTGATTGTGGGCCGTCCGGATCGTAAAACGCCGCTGATGAGCAGCGCGCTCAACAACGTGGTGGTGAACCCGCCGTGGAACGTGCCGCCGACGCTTGCGCGCAAAGATATTCTGCCGAAAGTCTGGAACGATCCGGGCTATCTTGAAAGCCACGGTTATACGGTGCTGAACGGCTGGAGCAGCAATGCCGAAGTGGTGGATCCGTGGATGGTGGACTGGGCGACAATAACGCCGTCGAACCTGCCGTTCCGCTTCCAGCAGGCACCGGGCGTGCATAACTCGCTGGGGCGTTACAAGTTCAATATGCCGAGCTCCGATGCCATTTATCTGCACGATACGCCGAACCATAATCTGTTCCAGCGCGACGCGCGGGCGCTCAGCTCCGGCTGCGTGCGTGTGAATAAGGCGTCAGAGCTTGCTAACCTGCTGTTGCAGGATGCGGGCTGGAATGATTCCCGTATTTCGCAGACGCTGAAAGAGGGGAATACGCGCTACGTGAATATTCCACAGACCATTCCGGTGAACCTCTATTATCTGACGGCATTTATTGGCGAAGATGGTCGTCCGCAATATCGTACAGATATTTACAATTATGATCACACCGCGCGATCGGGCGCACAAATCCTCCCGAAAGTGGAACAACTTATCCGCTAACAGGTTTAATTCCGCGGACTTAACCTACTCAATGTGAACATAAAACGGGCCAAACGTAAAAAAAGGCCCGTTATTCCCCGCTTTGACCTGTATTGACTCCCCTCCGGCTGGCGGTTAAGGTGCCTCTCGTGCGCCAGAAGTGCATAGTTATTGTTCATATTGATTGTAGACCTGAATATCATGGATAAAATAGACGCTCACCGCCGCAAACTGCTGGCGTTTGGCGGCGCCGCTTTAGGCGCTGCAATACTGCCAACGCCTGCGTTTGCTACTCTGTCGACGCCGCGACCGCGTATTCTTACGCTAAATAACCTTAATACCGGCGAATCGATTAAGGCCGAATTTTTCGATGGCCGGGGCTATATTCAGGATGAATTAGCAAAGCTAAACCATTTCTTTCGTGATTACCGGGCAAATAAGGTAAAAGCGATGGATCCCCGATTATTTGACCAGCTCTACCGTCTGCAGGGCCTGCTTGGCACCCGCAAACCGGTGCAGTTGATCTCCGGCTATCGCTCCGTTGACACCAATGCGGAACTGCGATCCAAAAGCCGCGGCGTGGCAAAGCACAGCTACCACACCAAAGGCCAGGCGATGGATTTTCATATCGAAGGAATTTCGTTAAGCAATATTCGCAAAGCGGCGTTATCTCTGCGCGCCGGTGGTGTAGGATACTACCCCAGCAGTAACTTTGTGCATATTGATACCGGGCCGCTAAGGCACTGGTAATTAACGACCCCGGCAGCGCGCCGGGTAAAAGGAGCGGTATGAACTATCATATTATTCCGGTAACGGCGTTCGCCCAGAACTGCTCGTTAATCTGGTGTGAGGAGACGCGACAGGCAGCGCTGGTGGACCCCGGCGGCGACGCGCAGCGTATCAAGGAAGAAGTCGCTCAGAAGGGCGTCGCGCTGCAGCAGATCCTGTTGACGCACGGTCATCTCGACCACGTTGGCGCGGCGGCAGAGCTCGCGGCGCACTACGGCATCCCCATTATCGGCCCGGAAAAAGAAGATGAGTTCTGGCTACAGGGCTTACCCGCCCAGAGCCGCATGTTCGGGCTCGACGAATGCCAGCCGCTCACGCCAGACCGCTGGCTCAACGAAGGCGACACGGTCAGCGTTGGCAATATTTCGCTTGCCGTGCTGCATTGCCCGGGCCACACGCCGGGCCATATCGTCTTTTTCGACGCCCAGTCGCGTCTGCTGGTTTCCGGCGATGTGATATTTAAAGGCGGGGTGGGGCGCAGCGATTTTCCGCGCGGCGACCATGCTCAGCTTATCGATGCCATTAAGCGCAAGCTATTGCCGCTCGGCGATGACGTCACCTTTATTCCCGGCCACGGCCCGATGTCGACACTGGGCCATGAGCGCCTGCATAACCCCTTCCTGCAGGATGAAATGCCGGTCTGGTAACGCGTTATACCTGCCAACAAAAAGGGCCGCTCAGTGCGGCCCTTTTGCTTTTGCGCGTAACTATTACAGCACGGCGACGATAGCTTCGCACAGCGGCGCCATGTTGTCCGGCGTCATGCCCGCCACGTTGACACGGCCTGACGCGACCGCGTAAACGCCAAACTCTTCACGCAGACGCAGCACCTGCTCTTTGGTCAGGCCGCTGAAGGAGAACATGCCGTTCTGCTTCGTAATGAAGCTGAAGTCGCGATCCGCGCCTTTCTCGGCCAGGGTGTTCACAAACAGCTGACGCATACGCTGGATGCGCTGGCGCATATCGGTCAGCTCTTGTTCCCAGATGGTACGCAGCGCGTCATTGCTAAGAATGGTCGCGACCACGGACGCGCCGTGCGCCGGCGGGTTGGAGTAGTTGGCGCGAATGCAGGATTTCATCTGGCTGAACGCGCGGTCTGCGGCGTCGGCATCCGCCGCCACCAGCGTACAGGCGCCCACGCGCTCGTTGTACAGGCCGAAGTTCTTGGAGAACGAACTTGCGACAATAAGTTCTTTATGAAGGGCGACGAACGCGCGCAGGCCTTCGGCGTCTTCTTCCAGACCGCGGGCGAAGCCCTGATAGGCGAAGTCGAACAGCGGCAGCCAGCCTTTCTCAACGGACAGCTTCGCCAGCTGTTCCCATTGCTCAAGCGTCGGGTCGATGCCGGTCGGGTTGTGGCAGCAGCCGTGGAACAGCACCACATCGCCCGCCTGGGCTTCCTGCAGGCTGTTTAACAGACCGTCGAAATCGAGGGTGTGGTTCGCCGCGTCGTAATAGGCATATTCACGCACTTCCAGACCGGCGGAATTAAACACGCCTTTATGGTTCGGCCAGCTCGGATTAGAGACCCAGACGCGCTTCACGTCGGTGTTTTTTGCGAGGAAATCCGCCGCGACACGCAGCGCGCCGGTGCCGCCTGGAGTTTGCGCGGTGCGGGCGCGTTTGTCGCTGATAACCGGGCTTGCTTTACCAAACAGCAGCTCCTGCGTGCAGCGGCCGAATTCGGGAATACCGTCAATGCCGAGGTAGTTTTTGGTGGTTTCATTTTCCAGCAGATATTGTTCTGCTTTTTTAACGCTGGTCAGAACCGGGGTCTTACCGGTTTCATCCTTGTAAACACCAATGCCTAAGTTAATTTTGGTCGGGCGGTCGTCGGCACGAAACAGATCGGCCAGACCAAGGATCGGGTCGGCTGGGGCGGCGGTAATGTTCTCAAACATGACGAGGTTCCATTGTGATTTCAGAAGGGAAATTCGCTATCAGGTTAACGGGAGATTTACAAAATGCCAACCGTTTGCCCGGAAAAGTTACATGGATCGCAAAAGTCGGCAGAATTTTCTTTTACCCATAAAAAAACAGGGCCGAAGCCCTGTTTTTTCACTATCAGACAACGAGGTTGTGCTGATTAGAACTGGTAGGTCAGACCAACAGCAGCCTGGTCGTCAGTACCGATACCGTAAGAGGAGCTATAATCATTGGTATCAAGCAGGTTGAAGCGGTAATCGAAGAACACGTTCATGTTCTTGTTGAAGTAATAGGTCGCGCCAGCCTGAACATATTTAGCCAGATCAGCATCGCTGTCTGCACCATTCAGATGTTTACCTTTGCTCTGCACATAAGAGATTGCCGGACGCAGGCCGAAGTCGAACTGGTACTGAGCTACAACTTCAAAGTTCTGGGTTTTGTTAGCCATCTCAGTGGTTTTAGTTACTGAGTTGTCAACAATAGTCATATTACGGGTTTCGGAATAGACAGTTGCCAGATAGATGTTGTTTGCATCATATTTAGCACCAACAGCCCAGACTTCAGCACGTGAACCATTTCCATCACGCTTTTCCTGAGCGTTAGTACGGTCAGAGTTGCTGTATGCCGCAGACACACCAAAACCTTCACCAAATTCATAAGCAGCGGTGTAACCTACGCCGTCGCCGTTTTGGGCATTGATAGTGTGGTCGCTTTCATTTTTGGCCTGGTATTGGATACCGAATGACAGGCCGTCAACAAGACCGAAGAAATCGGTGTTGCGGTAAGTCAGCAGACCACCAGCACGGCTGGTCATGTAGTTATCAGTATAAGCGCCGCCCCAGGTTTCGCCGGAGAAGTAAGGAGCCATATCGGTGTAAGACTCGACGTCATAAACCACACCATAGTTACGGCCGTAGTCAATCGCACCAGCATCACCAATTTTCAGGCCAGCGAATGCCAGACGCGTAAGACCACCCTGCTGCTCGCCTTCAGCACGGTCTGCTTTAGTACGGTATTCCCACTGACCGAAACCGGTCAGATCGCTATTAATCTGAGTTTCCCCTTTGAAACCAATCTGTGCGTAGGTAGCGTCGCCATTAGAGGATTTATCACCCGTGGTGGTCCATACGTGGCGGCCTACAGCCTTACCGTAAAGATCAAGTTTGTTGCCGTCTTTGTTATAGATTTCTGCAGCGTTTGCTGCACCGGCTACCAGCAGGGCAGGGATAACCACTGCCAGGATATTGCGCTTCATCATTATTTATTACCCTCATTGGTTTTTTTGAACACCTGCCACTGCCGTCAATAATTCATTACGGAACTATTGATGAGAGTTTGGTGTCTTTCTGTGTCTGTCTGGCATCTTTCCATTCATATAATCGTTTCGCTACCCTGAAAGTGCTACAAATGTCTAAATCAGGTAACAAAAAGAAATATTGTGTAAGAATTTATTAATGGAAGGGAACTTTGTGAGAGACCTCAAATTTATTACTTAAGTGAATAAATTTCGGCCATTCCTTTCTTATATATATGAAAAACTTATCATTAATTTATCTAAGGCGCATTTTTATACAATTGTAAGCGCCAATTGTTTTTTAATGGATGAGATGGATGGAAGTCCGGATGTCTGTGGAAAGTGTGTACAAATATGCTATAGCGAAGCGGTGCAAAATTCGCCATCAGACAATCGCTTGTTTTTTAATCAGCAATAACGTCAGCGAAAATGTAATAAAAAATGGACAAAACGTGAGCGGGTACAAAAAAGGGCCAGCAAGCTGGCCCTGTCGGGATTAGAAATTCGCGTTGCGCGGGGTGCGCGGGAAGGGAATGACATCACGCACGTTCTGAACGCCGGTCACATAGGCGATCAGGCGTTCAAAGCCGAGACCAAAGCCGGCATGCGGTACGGTGCCGTAACGGCGCAGGTCGCGATACCACCAGTAGTCTTCTTTATTAAGGCCCATCTCTTCCATACGCGCGTCCAGCACATCGAGACGCTCTTCACGCTGGGAGCCGCCGATGATTTCACCGATGCCCGGCGCGAGCACGTCCATCGCCGCCACGGTTTTTCCATCTTCGTTAAGGCGCATATAGAAGGCTTTAATATCTTTCGGGTAGTTTTTCACCACGACCGGCGCCTTAAAGTGTTTCTCGGCGAGATAACGCTCATGCTCGGACGCCAGATCCACGCCCCAGTAGACCGGGTTCTCGAACTTCTCGCCGCACTTCTCAAGAATGGCGACCGCGTCGGTGTAATCCACCTGCGCGAAGTCCGCAGAAATGAAACGCTCCAGGCGGTCGATCGCTTCTTTATCCACGCGCTCGGCGAAGAACTTCATGTCGTCCAGGCGTTCATCGAGCACCGCTTTGAAGACATATTTCAGCATGGCTTCGGCAAGGCCCGCCACATCGTTCAGGTTCGCGAACGCCACTTCCGGCTCCAGCATCCAGAACTCGGCCAGGTGACGGCTGGTGTTGGAGTTTTCCGCACGGAACGTCGGGCCGAAGGTGTAGATCTTCGACAGCGCGCAGGCGTAAGTTTCGCCGTTCAGCTGGCCGGAAACGGTCAGGAACGCTTCTTTGCCGAAAAAGTCTTTATCGAAATCGATTTTGCCCTGGCCGTCGCGCGGCAGGTTTTCCAGATCCAGCGTCGAGACGCGGAACATTTCGCCCGCGCCTTCGGTATCAGAGGCGGTAATCAGCGGGGTGGAGACCCAGAAAAAGCCCTGCTCGTGGAAGAAACGGTGCAGCGCCTGCGCCAGCGTATGACGCACGCGGGCTACCGCGCCGATAAGGTTGGTGCGCGGACGCAGATGCGCCACTTCACGCAGATACTCGATGCTGTGGCGCTTGGCCGCCATCGGGTAGGTGTCCGGATCGTCGACCCAGCCGGTGACTTCCACCTGGGTTGCCTGCAACTCGAAGCTCTGGCCTTCGCCTGGGGATTCGACCACCTTGCCGGTGACGATAACCGAGCAGCCCGTCGTGAGGTGCAGCACCTCTTCATTATAATTGGGCAGAGAATTATTAATGACAGCCTGTATCGGATCAAAGCAGGAACCGTCATAAACGGCGAGGAAGGAGATGCCAGCTTTTGAATCTCTTCGGGTACGCACCCACCCGCGCACGGTGACTTCACTGTCAACGGCAACGCGGCCCTGGAGTACGTCGGCTACAGGCACAACGCTCATAATTATCTCTCTGGTTAATGGTCAAAAATAACATTTTCCACCCGGACGGGGGGATATCTATGTTACCTGGCATACGCCATCAGACAAGCAGAATTCGCGATGCGGGAAAAAGAAATCGGAAACGGGCAGGGAATGCAGGGAGCGCGCGGCTCCCTGAGGGAAAACATCAGCTTGCTTTACGCACCTGCGGCAGATCGAACGCTTTGCGCAGCGCGCGCACGAACGCCTTGTCGTGACAGATGGTTTTACCGGGGCTGTCGGAGAGTTTCGCGACCGGGCGGCCATTACACTCCACGAGCTTAATCACGATATTCAGCGGCTTCACGTGCGGGATGTCGCAGGTCAGGCGGGTGCCGATGCCAAAGCCGAGCTTCACGCGGTCAGCGAAGTGGCGATAGAGGTCAATGGCTTTCGCGAAATCGAGATTATCGGAAAAAATCAGCGTCTTGCTGAGCGGGTCGATGCCGAGCTGCTGATAATGGGCAATGGCTTTTTCGCCCCACTGCACCGGATCGCCGGAGTCGTGGCGCAGCCCCTGATAACGCCCGGCGAAAGCCGGGCCGAAATCACGCAGGAACGCGTCCATCGTGATGCAGTCAGTCAGCGCGATACCGAGCATATCCGGGTATTCGTCAAGCCACGCCTGTAGCGCGGCAATCTGACTGTTCGCCAGATCGGGGCTGATTTGCTGATGCGCCTGGAACCACTCGTGCGCCTGGGTGCCCATCGGGGTCAGGGAGAGACGGCGGGCGAGATCGTAGTTGCTGGTGCCGATAAACCACGGCTCCTGCTGCAGTCGCTCGACAATCGCCTGTTGCACCTCGCGCGAGAAGCGACGACGGGTGCCGAAATCCATCAGGCGGAAGGCGCTGAGATCAACCCCGTCGGTCATGGTGCGGAAATCGTTCAGTTTTACTTCGAGATGCGCCAGCGCCTGATCGACGCTCGCTTGCGGCGACCGGTAGCGATGCACCAGTTCGCTTATCACGGCCAGCAGCGGCACTTCCCACATAATGACTTCGCGCCACGGGCCGCTCAGGCGGATATCAAGCTTGCCGCCATCGTTGCGAATCTGCACCTGCGACGGGTCGTAGCGGAAATTTTTCAGCCACGCCAGATAGTCCGCTTTGAAAAACGGCAGGCCGGAGAGCCACTGAAACTCCGCGTCGGAAAGCGCCAGATGCTGCATGGCATCGACCTGTTCGCGGATCGCCTCGGCATAAATGCCCAGCAGATCGTCACCCCGGCAGCGAAATTCCGCTGCGACATGCACGTCATAATAGTGGTGAAAAACCGCCTGCTGCATATGCAGCTTATAGGCGTCCGTATCCAGCAGCGTTTGCAATAGGGGGGAAGCGTATTGTGTCATGGTGCGAACTGGCATCCTCTCACAGGCGCGTATCTATCAGTGGCATAAGCAGATAAAGACGCAGGAGTATACCCTGATTATCGGTTTATTGAAGCAGGATCACAACACAACCGGCGAAGCGGGTCGAGGGCAATTTGTGCCGCATGTTGCTTAAATGTAGCAAACTGCGCGGTAGCCGCTGAAAAGTGAAAGATTCTGCGTGGCAACATTACCGCAACAGGAATAGACTGGAGACGTAACCATACGGACCCTGGATAAGGTTTTTTATGACTCAACAGCCACAAGCAAAATACCGCCACGACTACCGTGCGCCGGATTACCTGATTACCGATATTGATCTGACCTTCGACCTCGACGCCGCCAGAACGCGGGTCACGGCAGTGAGTCAGGTCAACCGCCGCGTCGCGGAGAACGCGCCGCTGCGTCTGGACGGCGAAGACCTTACCCTGATTTCGGTCGATGTAGATGGCAATCCCTGGCCGCATCACCGCCTGGAAGAGGGCGCGCTGGTGCTGGAAAACCTGCCGGAGCGCTTTACGCTAAAAATCGTCAACGATATCCATCCGGCGACGAACACGGCGCTTGAAGGGCTGTATCAATCCGGCGTGGCGCTCTGCACCCAGTGCGAAGCCGAAGGCTTCCGTCATATTACCTGGTACCTGGATCGCCCGGACGTGCTGGCGCGCTTCACCACCAAAATCATCGCCGACAAAGCGACTTATCCGTACCTGCTTTCCAACGGCAACCGCATGGCGCAGGGCGAGCTGGACGATGGCCGCCACTGGATGCAGTGGGAAGATCCGTTCCCGAAACCGTGTTACCTGTTCGCGCTGGTGGCGGGCGATTTCGACGTGCTGCGCGACACCTTCACTACCCGTTCCGGGCGCGACGTCGCGCTGGAGCTCTACGTGGACCGCGGCAATCTCGACCGCGCCAGCTGGGCGATGACCTCGCTCAAAAACTCCATGAAGTGGGACGAAGAGCGTTTTGGGCTGGAGTACGATCTCGACATCTATATGATTGTCGCCGTCGATTTCTTCAACATGGGCGCGATGGAGAACAAAGGGCTTAACGTTTTTAACTCCAAATTTGTGCTGGCGCGCGCCGAAACCGCCACCGACAAAGACTATCTCAACATCGAGCGCGTTATCGGCCACGAATATTTCCACAACTGGACCGGTAACCGCGTTACCTGCCGCGACTGGTTCCAGCTCAGCCTGAAAGAGGGGCTGACGGTGTTCCGTGACCAGGAGTTCAGCTCTGACCTCGGCTCACGCGCGGTCAATCGCATCAGCAACGTGCGCACCATGCGCGCGATGCAGTTCGCCGAAGACGCAAGCCCGATGGCGCATCCGATTCGCCCGGACATGGTTATTGAGATGAACAACTTCTACACCCTGACCGTGTATGAGAAAGGGTCAGAAGTTATCCGTATGCTCCATACGCTGCTTGGCGAAGCGAATTTCCAGAAGGGTATGCAGCTCTATTTCGAGCGCCACGACGGCAGCGCGGCCACCTGCGACGATTTCGTGCAGGCGATGGAAGACGCGTCGAATGTCGACCTTTCACACTTCCGCCGCTGGTACAGCCAGTCCGGTACGCCGATTGTCACCGTGCAGGATGACTACAATCCGCAGACCGAGCAGTACACGCTGACCTTAAGCCAGCGTACGCCGCCGACCGCGGACCAGCCGGAAAAACTGCCGCTGCATATTCCGTTCGACATCGAACTGTATGACAACGAAGGCAACGTCATCCCGCTGCAAAAAGACGGTCATCCGGTACATCACGTGCTGAACCTGACGCAGGCGGAGCAGACGTTCGTTTTCGATAACGTTTACTTCCAGCCGGTGCCGTCGCTGCTGCGTGAATTCTCCGCGCCGGTGAAACTGGAATATAAATGGAGCGATCAGCAGTTAACCTTCCTGATGCGTCACGCGCGTAACGATTTCTCGCGCTGGGACGCAGCCCAGAGCCTGCTCGCGACGCATATCAAACTTAACGTGGCGCGTTATCAGCAGCAGCAGCCGCTCTCCTTGCCACTGCACGTGGCGGATGCCTTCCGCGCGATCCTGCTTGATGAAACCATCGATCCGGCGCTGGCGGCGGAGATCCTGACGCTGCCGTCGCAAAATGAAATTGCCGAGCTGTTCCAGGCCATCGATCCGCAGGCCATCGCCGCCGTGCACGACGCGCTGACCCGCACGCTCGCCACCGAGCTTGCCGATGAACTGCTGGCGGTTTACAACGCGTATAAACTCACCGGTTACCGTATCGATCACGCGGATATCGGCAAGCGCGCGCTGCGTAACACTTGCCTGCATTATCTGGCGTTCGGCGACGCGCAGCTGGCCGACAGGCTTGTCGCGACGCAGTATCACGACGCCGACAACATGACCGACGCGCTGGCCGCCCTTGCCGCCGCGGTCGCCGCCCAGCTGCCGGGCCGCGACGCGCTGCTCGCCGAGTATGACGACAAGTGGCATCACGACGGTCTGGTGATGGACAAGTGGTTTATGCTGCAGGCGATGAGCCCGGAGAAAGCGGTAGTCAGCAAGGTGCGCGCGCTGCTGGAGCACCGCTCGTTCAGCCTCGGCAACCCGAACCGCGTGCGTGCGCTGGTGGGCGCGTTCGCCACCAACAACCCGGCGGCGTTCCATGCCGAAGATGGCAGCGGCTATCGCTTCCTGGTGGAGATGCTGACCGAGCTCAACACCCGCAACCCGCAGGTGGCGTCGCGTCTGATAGAGCCGCTGATCCGTCTGAAGCGTTATGACGTCAAACGTCAGGCGCTGATGCGCGCGGCGCTGGAAGAGCTGAAAGCGCTGCCGAAGCTCTCCGGCGACCTGTACGAGAAGGTCAGCAAAGCGCTGGCATGATGCGGTAATGGAAGTGGGAGGTGGGCGCACTGCGCTTACCCTCCCTATGCTGGATATGAAGTGAGCAGGGCGGGTAAGCGTAGCGTACCCGCCTTTCTTTTATTGATAACGAATCTATTAATAACGAATCAACCCGCCTTCACTGCCCGCACGGGCGCGGGCGTTTTGCGCATCACCCGGTTCAACACCTCGGCTTCCAGCTCCGCAAGGCGCGGCGTGCCGTGGCGGCGAGGGTGCGGTAAATCCACCGCCAGGTCGAGCCCGATTTTCCCTTCTTCGATTAACAACACCCGCTCCGCCATCGCCACCGCCTCGCTCACGTCATGCGTCACGAGGAGCACCGTAAACCCATGTTCGCGCCACAGCGACACAATCAGCGCCTGCATCTCAAGGCGCGTGAGGGCATCCAGCGCGCCGAGCGGCTCATCAAGCAGCAGCAGGCCGGGGCGATGGATTAAGGCGCGCGCCAGCGCCACGCGCTGCTTCTGGCCGCCCGACAGCGCAGCGGGCCAGTCGCCTGTGCGATCGGCAAGTCCCACTTCGTCCAGCGCCCGGCGCGCCGCGGGCTGCCAGTTGCCCTTCAGCCCCAGCCCGACGTTATCCAGCACCGTTTTCCACGGCAGCAGGCGCGCATCCTGAAACATCATGCGCGTGTCGTCCTGGGCGTCAGAAAGCGGCGCATTGCCCGCGCGCAGCGCCCCGCCGTTCGGGGTTTCGAGCCCGGCGAGCAGGCGCAGCAGCGTGCTCTTGCCGCCGCCGCTGCGCCCGACCACCGCCACAAACTGTCCGGCGGGAATATGCAGATCCAGCGCGTTGAGGATGGTTTTCGCGCCGTAGCGTTTGGTCACACCTTCCAGCAGCAGCGGCGTGCCCTGGTTGAGTCGTGCGGTCGTCATGCGTTCGCCTCCTTAAGTTGATACGCAGGGTGCCAGCGCAGCCAGACGCGCTCCAGCAGGCGGGCGCTGAGGTCTGCCAGTTTGCCGAGCAGGGCGTAGAGGATAATCGCCACCACCACGACGTCGGTTTGCAAAAATTCACGCGCGTTCATCGCGAGATAACCAATGCCGGAGTTCGCCGAGATGGTTTCCGCGACGATAAGCGTCAGCCACATCAGACCGAGCGCGAAGCGCACGCCAACCATAATTGAGGGCAGGGCGCCCGGCAGAATCACCTCCCGGAACAGGCTGAAGCCGGAAAGCCCATAGCTGCGCGCCATCTCCAGCAGGCCGCTGTCGATATTACGGATGCCATGCCAGGTATTGATGTAAATCGGAAACAGCGTACCCAGCGCCACCAGAAAAATTTTGGCGCTCTCGTCGATGCCGAACCACAAAATCACCAGCGGGATCAACGCCAGATGCGGCACGTTGCGCAGCATCTGGATAGAGCTGTCGAGCAGCCGCTCGCCCCAGCGCGACAGGCCGCTGATAAGCCCAAGCGCCAGTCCGATCGCCCCGCCGATGGAAAAGCCCACCAGCGCGCGCCAGCTGCTGATAGCCAGATGCTGCCAGAGCTCGCCGCTGGCGGTCAGCCGCCAGAAGGCCTCAACCACGCTTTCCGGCGACGGCAGAATGCGCGTCGAGAGCCAGCCCGTCTGAGAGGCGAGCTGCCAGACGACAATCACGCCTACGGGCAGCGCCCACGGCGCGGCGCGCCGGAGCCATTTTTGCGAAGCGCTTGCCATGCGGCCTCCTTAACTCTGCGCCACCCGGCGCGGGATAAATTCATTCGCCACCGCCTCGCCCTGGGCTGCCAGCGCGCGCGGCTGCGGCACTTCAGGAATGGCGACATCGAGGTGCGGGAACAGCAGCTCGCCCACCCGATACGCCTCTTCCAGATGCGGGTAACCGGAAAGAATAAAGCTGTCGATGCCGAGCGCCGCATATTCATTAATACGCGCCGCGACCGTCGGGCCGTCGCCTACCAGCGCCGTTCCGGCGCCGCCGCGCACCAGCCCTACGCCTGCCCAGAGGTTAGGGCTAATTTCCAGCTGGTCGCGCCGCCCGCCGTGCAGCGCGGCCATCCGCTGCTGGCCCACCGAGTCCTGACGCGCGAACGCCGCCTGCGCTTTGGCTATCGTCTCGTCGTCAAGATGAGCGATCAGCCGGTCGGCGGCCTGCCACGCCTCGTCACTGGTTTCACGGACAATCACATGCAGGCGAATGCCAAAGCGCACCGTGCGCCCGTGAGCCGCGGCTTTGGCGCGTACCTGGGCGATTTTCTCTTTCACCAGTTCCGGCGGCTCGCCCCAGGTCAGATAGAGATCGACCTGCTCGGCGGCGAGATCCTGCGCCACGTCCGACGATCCGCCAAAATAGAGCGGCGGGCGCGGCTGCTGCACCGGCGGGAACAGCAGTTGCGCGCCGCGCACCTTAATATGCTTGCCTTCGAAATCGACTTTTTCGCCTTCCAGCAGACGGCGCCAGACGCGGGTAAATTCCGCTGACGCCTCGTAGCGGGCGGTGTGATCGAGGAACACGCCATCGCCTGCCAGCTCCTGCGGATCGCTGCCGGTCACGAGGTTAAACAGCGCGCGGCCGTTGGAGAGGCGATCGAGCGTCGCCGCCTGACGCGCCGCCACGGTCGGCGACACGACGGACGGGCGCAGCGCAACGAGAAATTTGAGCCGCTGGGTCACCGGGATCATCGATGCCGCCACCAGCCAGGCGTCCTCGCAGGAGCGACCGGTCGGGATCAGCACGCCGGTAAAACCGAGGCGGTCGGCGGCCTGCGCGATTTGTTGCAGATAACCGTGATCCACCGGGCGGGCGCCCGCGTCGCTGCCAAGATAGTGGCCGTCGCCGTGGGTCGGTAAAAACCAGAACAGATTCAGACTCATGATTTCTCTCCTTCGGTTGCGCCGGTCCAGATGCGGCTGCGGATATCAACTTTTTTCGGTACCAGATGGTTGTCGTAAAACAGGTCCGCGGTGTGCTGCTGGCGCACGGCGGTTTCTTCATTGACGGGCGTGATGCGGGTCGGCGGGCGATGATCGAAGTAGAGCTCAATCACCGGCACGGGCAGGCCGATGCTCTGCGCAAACAGCTTCACGCTCTCTGCGCGCTGGCTGCGGGTCAGCGCGTCCGCTTCGCTAAAGCTGTCCAGCACGCCGGTCAGGAACGCGCCATATTTCTGCGCGTAGGGGCGCGAGGCGAGATAGAACGAACCGGTGAGGTCAAGATCGGTGCCGTCGGTCAGCACCCGCACGCCGCCCTGAATGAGCGCCGCGGAGTAGTACGGGTCCCAGATGGCCCAGGCGTCGACGTTGCCCTGCGTGAAGGCGGCGCGCGCATCGGCGGGCGTCAGATAAACTGGCTGGATATCCTGAAAGCTCAGCCCGGCTTTTTGCAGCGCGCGCAGCAGCAGGTTGTGGGAGCTGGAGCCTTTCTGGAAGGCGACCTTATGACCTTTTAAATCGGCGACACTTTTAATCGGGCTGTTTTCCGCCACCAGCAGCACTTCGGCTTTGGGTTTTGGCGGCTCGCTGCCGATGTACACCAGATCCGCGCCGGCTGCCTGAGCGAATATCGGGGGAATATCGCCGGTGCTGCCGAGATCGATACTGCCCACATTCAACGCCTCCAGCAGTTGCGGGCCCGCCGGGAATTCAACCCAGCTGATTTTGGTATGCGGATAACGTTTTTCCAGCAGCTGATGGCTTTTCGCCAGCACCATGCTCACGGAGCCTTTTTGATAGCCGATGCGTAGCGCCTCGGGCGCTGGCGCGCTGGCGTAAGCGGCTGCGGCGAACAGCGAGAGGCCCGCGGCCAGCAGCGGCGCGGCGTGACGGCGCAAAAGATTAAGCATGTAACGTTCTCCTTGTGAAGTGCGGCGCAGGGCTCGCCTGATGGCGGCGCGTCAGCGCCTGCCAGAAAGTGTCCAGCGCCTCGTCAAGACGCGTCTGCAACAGCGGGGAAAAGCGCGGCTGGTGCTGGTAATCGAGCACCTGGCTGTCGTCGGCGAAGACGCCGTGCAGAATTTCCTGTGCCTTCAGGGCGTTGAGGACCGGTTTGAGCGCATAGTCGAGCGCCAGCAGATGGCCGACCGAGCCGCCTGTCGCGACGGGCAGCACCACTTTTTTCTCCAGCGCCCGTTCGGGCAGGAGATCGAGCAGCGTTTTCAGCGCGCCGGAAAATGACGCCTTATAAATCGGGGTGGCAATAATCACGCCGTCGGCCTGCTGTAACTGTTCGATAAGCGCGAGCAGGGCGGGGCTGTCGAATCGGGCATACAGGAGATCGTCGGCGGCGAAATTCTGGATATGCCAGTGGCAGACCTCAACATCAAGCCGGGTCAGTTCGCCGGCGAAATAAGAGAGCAGAGCGCTGGAGCGCGACGGGAACCGTGGACTTCCCGCCAGAGTAATAACCCGCATACCACCTCCTTATAACCAAAAGTTAGTTTTTAGTTAACATTAATAACAATATGAGGGGATAGTGGCAGAGGGCAGGCGGGTGAGAAACTAACAATTTCGGCGTTGCTTTGCCGGAAAACGCATATTCAGCCCGCCTGAAAGAAAACGTTTGCCTTGAGGAGGGCTTTTTTGCCGCAGGTCAATTCCCTTTGTGAAGCGGATCGCAGATAATAGCGCCCCGGTTTGCACACCGGGAATCCAGGAGAGTTCATGTACTACCCCTTCGTTCGAAAAGCCCTGTTTCAGCTCGACCCCGAGCGCGCTCACGAATTTACCTTCCAGCAAATGCGCCGCATTACCGGCACGCCCCTTGAAGCGCTGATGCGCCAGAAAGTTCCGGCGAAACCGGTCACCTGCATGGGGCTGACCTTTAAAAACCCGCTCGGGCTTGCCGCAGGCCTGGATAAAAACGGTGAATGCATTGATGTGCTCGGCGCGCTGGGTTTCGGCTCGGTCGAAATTGGCACCGTGACGCCGCGTCCGCAGCCGGGTAACGACAAGCCGCGCATCTTCCGTCTGGTTGAGGCGGAGGGGCTGATCAACCGCATGGGCTTTAATAATCTCGGCGTGGATAACCTGGTGGAGAACGTCAAAAAAGCGCATTTTGACGGCGTGCTCGGCATTAATATCGGCAAAAATAAAGATACGCCGGTAGAGCAGGGGAAAGACGACTATCTGATCTGTATGGAAAAGGTTTTCCCCTACGCCGGTTACATTGCGATTAATATCTCTTCGCCGAATACGCCAGGGCTGCGCTCGCTGCAATATGGCGACGCGCTGGACGATCTGCTTGGCGCGATTAAAAATCAGCAGCAGCAGCTTTCGCAAAAGCACCATAAATATGTGCCGGTTGCGGTAAAGATCGCCCCGGATCTTTCCATCGAAGAATTGATCCAGGTTGCCGACAGCCTGGTGCGTCATAATATCGACGGGGTGATCGCCACCAATACCACGCTCGATCGCAGTCTTGTGCAGGGCATGAAACATTGCGATGAAACCGGCGGATTAAGCGGGCGTCCTCTGCAATTAAAAAGCACAGAAATCATTCGCCTGTTAAGCCAGGAGCTGCAAGGCCGCCTGCCGATTATCGGTGTCGGCGGGATTGATTCTGTTATCGCCGCCCGCGAAAAAATGGCCGCAGGCGCTTCGCTTATTCAGGTCTATTCCGGATTTATTTTTAAAGGCCCGCCGCTGGTCAAAGAAATTGTGACCCACCTTTAAGCATTTCCTTATCTGAGACCGCCAGGGCTTTATTTTCAGCCCTGGTTGTTTTATATTCCGCGGTTGTTGCTAATTTAAACGTCATAGTCTTAGATTAATGAGGGAATAAACGAAGCGGCAAAATAAGGGAAATATTTTTGAGTTTCAGAGCGGTAGGGGGATGACAATGCGTATAAAGCCGGACGACAACTGGCGCTGGTATTATGATGATGAGCACGACCGGATGATGCTCGATCTGGCCAACGGCATGCTGTTTCGCTCGCGTTTCGCACGCAAAATGCTCACGCCCGACGCGTTCGATCCTTCCGGATTCTGCGTGGATGACGCCGCGCTCTGGTTTTCCTTCGATGAAAAATGCCGTGAACTCCCTCTCGCTGCCGGGCAGCGCGCCGAGCTGGTGCTGAACGCGCTGGTCGCCATCCGTTTTCTCAAACCCCAGATGCCAAAAAGCTGGCACTTTCTGGCCCATGATGAGGCCGAATGGCTGCCTGGCTGTGGCGATGCCGCCTGCGTGTGGCTGAGCGACAGCGGCGAGGCGGTGAGCCTGCTGGTGGTGGAACCTGGCGATAACGCCACGCTCTGCCTGCTGGCGCAACCGGCCTTAACGCTCGCGGGCCGCGCGATGCAGCTGGGGGATGCGATTAAGATTATGAATGACAGGCTCAAACCGCTGGCGTGCGCGCCGCAGCTGAGCCTCGATCAGGCTGTTTAACGGGCGAGCCTCACCGCGCCCGCCGGCACGCAGCTACAGCTTAAAAAGGTGCCGTCATCGCCGAGCGCGCTTTGCTTAAGCGGCGTCACCTGGCCTTCCAGCAGCGTTACGCGACAGCTGCCGCAGATCCCGGCGCGACAGGAATAGGGCACCCGAATTCCCTGCTGTTCCAGTTGTTCCAGCACCACCTGCTGGTTATTACCGTCAAAGCGTTTACCTTCCCATTCTATCGACACCTGCGTCGCCGCAGCCGTCTTCGGCGCCACGCGCTCTTCCACCTCGCCTGCGCCATAGGGGCGTGCCGGGCCGGTCGCCAGCACCTCGACGCGATCGCCTGCGCGGATCACGCCGCTGTTGCGTGCAATCAGGTTCTGGCCGAAGTCGACGTCGCCGTTATCAAGCGCCGTGCGGAATTTTTGCAGCGTCGCCAGCGGCTCGCCGCTCGGATGCTTGCGCCCGCGCTCTGGGCTGACGGTCGTAAAAATACAGCGGCTGCACGGTTTGGCGACGTCAAAAACCACCTCGCCGATGCGAATGACTTTCCAGGTATCTTCCGCCCAAGCCTCGACGCCGGTGACGACCAGATTCGGGCGAAACTGGTTCATGGCGACGCCCGCCGGGCAGCGCTTTTGCAGGTCGCGTAGCGACGCTTCATTCGCGAGCAGATACGGATACCCGTCGGCAAAGCCGAGCGGCACTTCCGGATGGCGCTTCACGCGGCGCGTGAGGGCAGGCCCAACCCAGCGCAGCTGCACTTCACGGCCAAAAAAGCCGCTCAGCCACTGGTTGATGGCTTCCGGGGCGATAAGCGCGGTGAAGTGGTTGCCCCAGACTTCCGTCGGCGCGTGGGCAGGCAGGAAATCGGCGAAGCGAATCGCGCTGCTGCTGCCATCCGGCGCGGTCAGGTGCAGGCCATCCGGCAGCAGGGCGGGCGTAAAGAGCACCATTTGCGGAAACTGGCGTGCGGTAATAAAGGTGCCATCGGTTTCCGTCACCATAAAGGCGCGGTCAAATGCCAGACCGCTGACGTCCGCCAGCGCGTGGGAGACCTGCAATCCGCGCATCGATTTCACCGGATGAATAAAAAGCTGCGATAAAACCATGACGTGCGCCCTCCCGGCCGAATAAATAGAAGGGCAACTTTATGACATGCGTGGCGGATTGGCTATAATGCGCCACTATTTTCTTTTTTACTGAAGTGACGATATGAATGCTTTGTTTGCCAGTACGGCGCGTGGGCTCGAAGAGCTGTTAAAAACTGAACTGGAAAACCTCGGCGCGCAGGAGTGCCAGGTCGTTCAGGGAGGCGTGCATTTTCAGGGCGATGCGGCTCTGGTTTATCAAAGCCTGATGTGGAGCCGCCTGGCGTCGCGTATTCTGCTGCCGCTCGGCGAATGCGCGGTATACAGCGACCTGGATCTCTATCTGGGCGTTCAGGCTATCGACTGGACGAGCATTTTCGCGCCCGACGCCACATTTGCCGTGCATTTCAGCGGCCTTAACGACACTATCCGCAACAGTCAGTACGGCGCGATGAAAGTCAAAGACGCCATCGTCGATGCCTTCACCCGTAAAAACCTGCCGCGCCCGAGCGTTGATCGCGAACTGCCGGATCTGCGCATTAACGTCTGGCTGAATAAAGACACCGCCAGCATCGCCATCGATCTCAGCGGCGAAGGCCTGCACCAGCGCGGCTATCGCGATCGCACCGGCCAGGCACCCATTAAAGAAAACCTGGCGGCGGCGATTGTCATGCGCTCCGGCTGGGAGCCGGGCACGCCGCTGCTCGACCCGATGTGCGGCTCCGGCACGCTGCTGATTGAGGCGGCGATGATCGCCACCGACCGCGCGCCGGGCCTGCATCGCACCCACTGGGGCTTTAACGGCTGGGCGCAACATGACGACAATGTGTGGAAAGCGGTGAAAACCGAAGCGCAGGTGCGCGCCCGTCGTGGTCTTAGCGAGTATGCCTCACGCTTCTACGGCTCCGACAATGACCCGCGCGTGATTGAGCGCGCCCGCACCAACGCCCGTCGCGCTGGTCTTGCCGACATCATCACCTTCTCGGCGCAGGATGTGGCGCAACTGACCAATCCGATCCCGGAAGGCCCGACCGGCACCGTTATCAGCAACCCGCCGTACGGCGAGCGTCTGGAGAGCGAACCGGCGCTGATCGCGCTGCACAGCCTGCTCGGCCGCATCATGAAAAACCAGTTCGGCGGCTGGAATCTGTCGCTGTTCAGCGCCTCGCCGGAACTCCTGAGCTGCCTGCAGCTGCGCGCCGATCGCCAGTTTAAAGCCAAAAACGGCCCGCTGGACTGTGTGCAGAAAAACTATCGTCTGGCACCGACCCAGCCGGGTGCCGCGCCCGCGCAGGTGGCGGAAGATTACGCCAATCGCCTGCGCAAAAATCTGAAGAAGCTGGAGAAGTGGGCGAAACAGGAAGGCATTCAATGTTATCGCCTGTATGATGCCGACCTGCCGGATTACAACGTCGCCGTGGACCGTTACGCCGACTGGGTAGTGATTCAGGAATACGCGCCGCCGAAGACCATTGAGCCGGAAAAAGCGCGCCAGCGTCTCTTTGATGTGATCGCCGCCACGCTCTCGGTGCTGGGCCTTGCGCCTAATAAGCTGGTGCTGAAAACCCGCGAGCGTCAGAAGGGCAAAAATCAGTATGAAAAACTGGCCCAGAAGGGCGAGTTTATGGAAGTGAGCGAGTTTAACGCGCGCCTGCTGGTGAACCTGACGGATTATCTCGACACCGGGCTGTTCCTCGATCACCGCATCGCGCGCCGTATGCTCGGCCAGATGAGCAAAGGAAAAGATTTCCTGAACCTCTTCTCTTATACCGGCAGCGCCAGCGTGCATGCGGGTCTCGGCGGCGCGCGTTCCACCACCACGGTGGATATGTCGCGCACGTACCTGGAGTGGGCCGAGCGCAATTTGCGTCTCAACCGGTTGAGCGGCCGCGCGCATCGCCTGATTCAGGCCGACTGCCTGAGCTGGCTTGCCGAGAGTGACGAGCAGTTCGATCTGATCTTTATCGATCCCCCGACGTTCTCGAACTCCAAACGTATGGAAGAGACGTTCGACGTGCAGCGCGATCATCTGCGTCTGATGAAAGATCTCAAACGCCTGCTGCGTCGCGACGGGACGATTATGTTTTCCAATAACAAGCGTGGGTTCAAGATGGATCACGAAGGGCTTGCGGCCCTGGGCCTGAAAGCGCAAGACATTACACAAAAAACGCTCTCTCAGGACTTCGCGCGCAACCGCCAGATCCATAACTGCTGGCTCGTCACCCACCAGACCAAGGACTAAAGAATTATGTCGTTAATCAGTATGCATGGCGCCTGGCTCTCTTTTAGCGACTCGCCACTGCTCGATAATGCCGAACTGCATATCGAAGAAAATGAGCGCGTCTGCCTGGTCGGACGCAACGGGGCCGGTAAATCGACCCTGATGAAAATCCTCAACCACGAACTGCCGCTGGACGATGGCCGTCTTATCTATGAACAGGATCTGGTCGTGGCGCGTCTGCAACAGGATCCTCCTCGCAACGTGGCGGGCAGCGTGTATGACTTTGTCGCAGAAGGCGTGGCGGAGCAGGCGGAATACCTCAAGCGCTACCACCAGATTTCGCATCTGGTAATGACCGATCCGAGCGATAAAAATCTCTCGGAGCTGGCGCGCGTTCAGGAGATGCTGGAGCATCACGACCTGTGGCAGCTGGAAAACCGCATCACCGAAGTGCTGGCGCAGCTTGAGCTGGACGCCGATACGCCGCTTGCGTCGCTTTCCGGCGGCTGGCTGCGTAAAGCGGCGCTGGGCCGCGCGCTGGTGAGCGCGCCGCGCGTGCTGCTGCTCGATGAGCCGACCAACCACCTGGATATCGAAACTATCGACTGGCTGGAGACCTTCCTGAAGTCCTTCTCCGGCAGCATCGTGTTTATCTCGCACGACCGCTCGTTTATCCGCAACATGGCGACGCGCATTGTCGATCTCGATCGCGGCAAGCTGGTCTCTTATCCGGGCGATTACGACAAATATCTGGTGGCGAAAGAAGAAGCGCTGCGTGTGGAAGAGCTGCAAAACGCGGAGTTCGACCGCAAACTGGCGCAGGAAGAGGTCTGGATCCGTCAGGGCATCAAAGCGCGCCGCACCCGTAACGAAGGCCGCGTGCGCGCGCTGAAAGCGATGCGTCGCGAGCGCGGCGAGCGCCGTGAAGTGATGGGCAGCGCGAAAATGCAGGTGGAAGAGGCGACCCGCTCCGGCAAAATCGTCTTTGAGCTGGAGAATGTGAATTACCGCCTCGGCGATAAAACGCTGGTGCGTGATTTCTCAGCCCAGGTGCAGCGCGGCGATAAAATTGCGCTGGTGGGGCCGAACGGCTGCGGCAAAACCACGCTGCTGAAACTGATGCTCGGCCAGCTTAAGGCTGACAGCGGCCGCGTGCACTGCGGCACCAAATTAGAAGTGGCGTATTTCGACCAGCACCGCGCCGAGCTGGATCCTGAGCGTACCGTGATGGATAACCTCGCCGAAGGCAAGCAGGAAGTCATGGTGAACGGTAAGCCGCGCCACGTGCTGGGCTACCTGCAGGACTTCCTGTTCCACCCGAAACGCGCGATGACGCCGGTGCGAGCGCTCTCCGGCGGGGAGCGTAACCGCCTGCTGCTGGCGCGCCTGTTCCTGAAACCCAGCAACCTGCTGATCCTCGATGAACCGACCAACGACCTCGACGTGGAAACGCTCGAACTGCTGGAGGAGCTTATCGACGGCTATCAGGGCACCGTGCTGCTGGTGAGCCACGATCGTCAGTTTGTCGATAATACCGTGACCGAATGCTGGATCTTCGAAGGCGAAGGCCGCATCGGTCAGTATGTCGGTGGTTATCACGATGCCCGCGGCCAGCAGGCGTCTTCCCGCGCAATGCAACAGCCTGTTGCGAAGAAAACCGACGCGGCACCGGATGCGAAGGCAGAAACTGTCAAACGAGGCAGCAACAAACTAAGCTATAACTTGCAGCGCGAACTGGAGCAGTTGCCTGCCCGGCTGGAAACGCTGGAGGCGGAGCTGGAAGCGTTGCAGGCGAAGGTGAGCGATGCGGCATTCTTTAACCAGCCTCATGATGTAACGCAGGATGTGCTGGCGCAGATGAGCGCCGCCGAAGCCGCGCTGGAAGAAGCGTTCGAGCGCTGGGAATACCTTGAGTCACTTAAAAACGGCTGATTATTCAGGAACTCGCATGCATGAACGCCACCACGCGGCGCAGCATATGCTCTGTCCGCAATGCGACCTGCTTGTTAAGCTCCCGGCGCGAGCGCCGGGACAAAAAGCGCATTGTCCCCGCTGCGACACCACGCTGACCGTCGAATGGTCAGCGCCGCGTCAGCGGCCAACGGCCTACGCGCTGGCGGCGCTGTTCATGCTGCTGCTCTCCAATCTCTTTCCGTTCGTCAATATGGAAGCGGCGGGCGTCAGCAGCGAAGTCACGCTGCTGGAAATCCCCCGCGTCCTGTTTAACGAAGATTACGCCAGTCTCGGCACGCTGTTCATGCTGTTCGTTCAGCTGGTGCCGGCATTCTGCCTGGTGACAATCATGCTGCTGGTCAATCGCATCGCGCTGCCGCCGCGTCTTAGCATCGCGCTGGCCCGCGTGCTGTTTCAGCTGCGCAGCTGGGGCATGGCGGAAATTTTCCTCGCGGGCGTGCTGGTGAGCTTTGTGAAGCTGATTGCCTATGGCGATATCGGCGTTGGCAGCAGTTTTATTCCGTGGTGCCTGTTCTGCGTGCTTCAGCTGCGCGCGTTTCAGTGTGTGGATCGCCGCTGGCTTTGGGACGATATCGCGCCGATGCCGCCGGTGACCCAGCCGCTTAAAGTCGGCGTGGCGGGCATCCGTCAGGGGCTGCGCGCGTGCCCGTGCTGCACCGCCATTTTGCCCGGCACCGATGGCCGCTGCCCGCGCTGCCATACCGTCGGACACGTCCGGCGTAAACACAGTCTTCAGTGGACCGTCTCGCTGCTGGTCTGCTCAATTATGCTTTATCTGCCCGCGAACCTTCTGCCCATCATGATTACCGATCTGCTGGGCGACAGAATGCCTTCGACGATTATCGCGGGCGTGATCCTCATCTGGAATGACGGCTCCTACCCGGTGGCGCTGGTGATTTTTATCGCAAGTATTATGGTGCCGACGCTTAAGATGATTGCGCTCGGCTGGCTGTGCCTGGACGCCAAAGGCTATGGCCGCCAGGAGCGCGAGCGTATGCATCTGATGTACGAAGTGGTGGAGTTTGTCGGCCGCTGGTCGATGATTGACGTTTTTGTCATTGCCGTGCTCTCCGCGCTGGTGCGCATGGGCGCACTGATGAATATTTACCCGGCCTGGGGAGCGGTAATGTTTGCGATGGTGGTGATTATCACCATGTTCGCCGCAATGACCTTCGACCCGCGTCTCTCCTGGGACCGTGAGCCTGATTCAAGCTATGAGGAGTTACCCGAACATGGAAAATAATCGCGGGGAAGCGAAGATTAAGAAGGTGAAGAACTGGTCGCCGGTCTGGATCTTCCCCATTATTACCGCGCTTATCGGCGCCTGGATCCTGTTTTATCACTACAGCCACCAGGGACCGGTCGTCACGCTGATGACCACCAACGCGGAAGGCATCGAAGGCGGTAAAACCACCATTAAAAGCCGCAGCGTCGATGTCGGCGTCGTGGAGAGCGCGGTACTGACCGACGACCTGCATCATGTCGAAATTAAAGCGCGCATGAATCCCGGCATGGAAAAGCTGCTGTATGGCGATTCGGTCTTCTGGGTAGTGAAGCCGCAGATTGGCCGCGAGGGCGTGACCGGGCTTAATACGCTGCTCTCCGGCTCCTATATTGAACTGCAGCCGGGCTCCAAAGGCAGCGTGCCGGAATCTTACAAGCTGCTGGACGCGCCACCGCTCGCGCCGCCGGATGCCAAAGGCATCCGCGTGATCCTTGACAGCAGCAAAGCCGGACAGCTTAACCCAGGCGACCCGGTACTGTTTCGCGGTTATCGCGTCGGCTCGGTGGAAACCAGCACGTTTGACCCGCAAAAGCGCTCTATCAGTTATCAGCTTTTTATCAACGCGCCCAACGATCGTCTGGTCACGAGCAACGTGCGCTTCTGGAAAGACAGTGGGATCGCGGTGGATCTGAGTTCGTCCGGGATGCGGGTGGAGATGGGATCGCTTAGCACGCTGTTTAGCGGCGGCGTTAGCTTTGACGTGCCGGATGGCTGGGAGCTGGGGCAACCGGTCGCCGAGAAAACCGCATTCACACTCTATGACGATCAGCGCAGCATCCAGGAATCGCTCTATACCGAACATATCGATTACTTGCTGTTCTTTAAAGATACCATTCGCGGCCTGCAACCGGGCGCGCCGGTGGAGTTCCGCGGTATTCGTCTGGGTACCGTCTCGCAAGTGCCGTTCTTCGTGCCCGGCCTGCGTCAGGCGGTGAACACCGATTACAGCATTCCGGTGCTGGTGCGTATTGAGCCGGAGCGTCTGGCGAATCAGATTGGCGAAGATCCTGATGTGGCGAGTCACCTGCATGATCTGATGAAAAAAGGCCTGCGGGCGACACTTAAAACCGGCAATCTGGTGACCGGACAGCTCTTTGTCGATCTCGACTTCTACCCGAAAGCGCCGCCGGTGACCACAATTGTGAGTTACAACGGTTATCCGGTTATCCCGACCGTGAGCAGCGGGCTGGCGCAAATCCAGCAGCGTCTGATGGATACGCTGGATAAGATTAACAATCTGCCGCTGAATCCGATGATCGAACAGGCGACCAACACGCTTTCGGAGAGCCAGCGCACGATGCGCCGTCTGCAAACGACGCTCGACAATCTGAACCAGCTCACCTCCAGCCAGTCGGCGCAGGAGTTACCGGCGGATATGCAGAAAACGCTGCGCGAGCTTAATCGCAGTATGCAGGGCTTCCAGCCGGGCTCTGCCGCCTATAACAAGATGGTGGCAGATATGCAGCGTCTGGATCAGGTGTTGCGCGAGCTTCAGCCGGTGCTGCGCACGCTTAATGAGAAGAGCAACGCGCTGGTGTTTGAGTCGAAAGAGAAAAAGGACCCGCAGCCGAAGAGGGCAAAAGAATGAAAAAATGGCTCCCGTTAGCCGCCGTCATGCTGCTCAGCGCCTGTAGCAGCACCGAGGAAACCACCTGGTATCAGCTTCCGGCGTCCACCGCGCCGGTTGCGCTCAGCACGCCAGCGAACAGCCAGCATTTGCTGTGGGTTGAACAGGTGGCGGTGCCCGATTATCTGGCGGGCAACGGTGTGGTCTATCAGACCACCGAGGTGCAGTATGTGATTGCCAGTCAGAACCTGTGGGCGAGCCCGCTCGACCAACAGCTGCGCAATACGCTGGTGACCAATCTTAGCGCTACGCTTCCGGGATGGGTGGTTTCCGCCCAGCCGCTCGGCGCGGAGCAGGATACGCTTAACGTCAATGTGACCGGTTTTCACGGCCGCTACGACGGACGGGTGATTGTCAGCGGCGAGTGGCTGCTTAAACACAAAGGGCAACTCATTAAGCGGCCCTTCTACACGGAGCTTAAGCAGCAGCAGGATGGCTATGACGCGATGGTGAAAACGCTCGCGCAGGCCTGGCAGCTGCAGGCGAAAAGCATTGCGGATGAGCTGGCGCGCCAGCCATAAAAAATTCGCATGACGCTAAAACGCCGTCGTCATCTTCTTAAAGAAGGCGGCGGCTTTCTCTTTTATGCCAGTCAGATACCCTCACCACACCCTCATTTTTTGTATAAAACTTATCCAAACTAGCTCACAAATATGACATTGGCGTGAATTTTGCGCATTGACGTTCCCAAAATTTGCAGGTATTCGTAAAGGGTGATTGCGCAAAATGTAATCACTGTTTTCTTTTCCACCAGACCTGAAATGAGGGAAACGAGGCATGAAGAGACAGAAAAGAGATCGCCTGGAACGGGCACATCACCGTGGTTATCAGGCCGGTATAACCGGACGCTCAAAAGAAATATGTCCTTACCAGGCACTGAATCAGAGGTCGCATTGGCTGGGAGGCTGGCGAGAAGCCATGGAGGACAGGGCGCAAACCGCGTGAGCTTGTCTCTTTAAAAAGAAACCTCCGCAGTGCGGAGGTTTCGCCTTTCTGAACGCTGCAAACAGAGACTATCAGAAGACGGAGGTGTCCTGGAACAGGCCCACTTTCAGGTCGGTCGCGGTATAAATCTGTTTACCGTCCACCAGTACTTCGCCATCAGCAATACCCATAACCAGACGACGGTTTACCACGCGTTTGAAGTGAATACGGTAGGTCACTTTTTTGGCGGTCGGCAGGATCTGGCCGGTAAATTTCACTTCGCCTACGCCCAGCGCACGGCCTTTACCTTCGCCGCCCAGCCAGCCTAAGTAGAAACCGACCAGCTGCCACATGGCATCCAGACCGAGGCAGCCCGGCATCACCGGATCGCCGATAAAATGGCAGCCAAAGAACCACATGTCAGGATTGATATCCAGTTCCGCTTCCACGTAACCCTTATCAAAGTTACCGCCGGTTTCGGTCATTTTTACCACGCGGTCCATCATTAACATGTTGGGTGCCGGCAGCTGCGGGCCTTTCGCGCCAAACAGCTCGCCGCGCCCGGAGGCAAGAAGGTCTTCTCTCGTATAGGATTCGCGTTTGTCTACCATGTTCTCTGTATGCCTTATTTTAGTGAAGCTCGCAGATTAGCTAACACGTGTACGCTGAACAAGTCCGATCAGTTGTGGTTAAACCAGTTCATCCAGCGTAACGGCCACGGCCGTTGACGAATATCCTGCTGTGTCGCCTGAGCAATTCGCTCGCCGATTACCCCAAGCAGCGTCGTCTGGCCTTCGCCATCCCACGGGAGCGTGGTTAATAAGGGTAGCGCATCTGTGACATCATCTATGGCCCAGATGGAAAATTGCCCTTGGTCAACTGCGTCCAGAATCTCCTGACACAACGACAAATGACGCACGTTGGCGGCAGGAATAATCACGCCCTGTTTGCCGGTTAAGCCGCGCGCCTGACAGACGGTGAAAAAGCCTTCGATTTTCTCGTTAAGCCCGCCTACTGGCTGCGCGCGGCCAAACTGATCCACCGAGCCGGTAATGGCAATCTGCTGATTCAGGGGGGCGTTGGCGAGAGCGCTGATAAGCGCGCACAGCTCCGCCATAGACGCGCTGTCGCCGTCCACTTCGCTGTAGGACTGTTCAAACGTCAGCGAGGCGGAGAATGGCATCTGCTGTTCCAGATCCAGCTCGGCCATCAGGAACGCCTGCATGATCATCATGCCTTTGGCGTGGATGTTGCCGCCGAGTTCGGCTTTGCGCTCAATATCGGTAAACTCGCCGTCACCAATATGCACCACGCAGCTGATGCGCGACGGTTCGCCGAACGCGCGGGGATGGCCCGGAAATTCCACCACGGAGAGCGCATTAATCTGACCGATGCGTTCGCCTTCGGTTTCCACCAGCAGCTGGCCGAGCAGGATTTCATCCTGCATGCGCTCGGCGAGATAGCCTTCACGCCAGGCGCGACGGGCCAGCATCTGGGCGAACTGCGCGGCAGTAAATCTGGGCTCGTCACAGAGGGCGACGACTTCGCCAAGCTGGCGCGCCATCCAGAGCGGATCCAGCGGCAGCGTCTCCTGGTCACCCGTATAGCGCACGGCCCCACGAATTAACAACGGCCAGGCGTCGCTTGCTGGCGCAGGCAACTGATGCTGCTGCGCGAGCGCGCAGACCCAGTTGCACCAGAGCGTTACATCTTCTTCGTCAGCGATTTGCAGGTCGTCTTCATATTCACTGTAGATGGCCTGCTGCGCGAGCACCGGCTCCATCTCCTGGAAATCGGCCAGCGATTCGCGATCGCCTACCAGCACGACACGCAGACTGAGCGGAAGGGAAGGAACGGAAACCGGCAGCGGGCGCGATTCGTCCGGCGCCATCCAGTCAAAGCGTTTCGCGATGACCATCTGTTTGAGGCGCATCCATAACAGCGGCTGCATCAGCAGGGTTTTCAGCGCCACAACCAGGATGCCGCCGTTCGCTTTGTGCACCAGGCCCGGCTCTAAAGTAATTTTGCCCGCGAAGTGGCGCACGCAGCCAAACAGTTCGGCCGCTTCGGCCCACGCGGCGACGACCACGTCGCGACGCACGGCGAAATCGCCCGGCGCGTTATCAGGGGGCGCCAGCGTAACGTGCTGGTCTTCAATAAGATAGTGGCCGCCAGCGAGGCCAGACTGTTCCGGCAGTAAAGCTTTTGCCACGCTGGCAATCAGCTCCAGCAAAGGCGTCTCTTCGTCCGCCTTTACCAGCATGAAATCATTCAGAGGGCGCGGAGCGCAGAGCTGGCTCAGCCCGTCATAGAGGCGAGGCTGTAGCGCCTCAAAATCAAGCGCGCCGTCAGCGGCGGCGTCCATTTCATCAAACCGGGACTCGAAGGTCGCCGTATCGGGTACAAGCGCTTGTGATGTAAGTCTGTTAATGGTCAATGTCGAGGTTTTTTAGTCAGATGTAAAAGGCGAGATTATAGCGTAATGGGGCGGCCAGCACACCGGAAATGCCGATATTGCCCGGCAGATTCTCCCGACGCGTCACAGACGGTTATTTCCCCTCAGCGAAACGAAAAAAAACTGTTATCCTGAAATGAGTTACACGGTCATCCTGAGATCGCAATGAAATACCAACAACTCGAAAACCTCGAAAGCGGCTGGAAGTGGAAATATCTGGTTAAAAAGCATCGCGAAGGTGAGCTGATAACCCGCTATGTCGAAGCCAGCGCGGCGAAAGAGGCGGTGGATCTCTTGCTGGGTATGGAAAACGAACCGGTAAGAGTGCTGGGCTGGATTGAAAAGCATATGAACCCGGCGCTGCAAAACCGCCTGAAACAGACGATTCGCGCCCGTCGTAAGCGGCATTTTAATGCCGAGCATCAGCACACCCGTAAAAAGTCTATTGACCTTGAGTTTATGGTCTGGCAGCGTCTGGCCGGGCTTGCGCAGCGGCGCGGTATTACGCTTTCAGAAACCATCGTGCAGCTTATTGAAGATGCCGAGCGTAAAGAGAAGTATGAAAACCATATGTCGACGCTGAAACAGGATTTGCAGGCGCTGCTCGGTAAGAAAGAGTAATCAGGGCGGGGCGGCGACGTCTGGTTGACGGGCATTTTGGTAGAGGCCGCAATCTGAGCGGTGATGATTACGCAGACGTATTTCCATAACCGGCAAAACGCACTATCCATTCGACGCTCTGCAGCAAAGCCGTTAACGGCAGAAAGCGCCAGAAATAAAAAAACCCCGCCTTAGCGGGGTTTTTCTTAACGTTTAACTTAAGCCTGCGGCTGAGTTACAACGTCTTTAACGCCTTTAACTTCGATCTCTACGCGACGATCCGGGCCCAGGCAGTCGATCAGAGCTGCACGAGCTTTCACGTTGTCACAGGTGTTGCCGGTGACCGGGTTGGATTCGCCCATACCACGTGCGGAGATCTTGTTGGACGGGATACCTTTGGAGATCAGGTAGTCAACAACAGACTGAGCACGTTTCTCAGACAGACCCTGGTTGTAAGCGTCAGAACCGATGCGGTCGGTGAAGCCCAGAACCACGACGGAACCGTCTTTCGGATCCAGGTTGCTCAGCTGGGAGTACAGCTGATCCAGCGCCTGCTGACCTTCCGGTTTCAGGGTAGCTTTGTTGAAGTTGAACAGAACGTCAGACTTCAGGGTGAAGTGCTTGGTCTGTACTTCCGGAGCCGGAGCCGGAGCCGGAGCAACAACCGGAGCTACGTTGTCTTCCTGACCGAAACGGTAGGAAACGCCAAGGCTCAGCATGCCGTTGTCCGGACGGGTACCAACAGTCTGCGCGTCGCCGATGTTGTTAACCCACTGGTATTCCAGACGGGTAGCGATATCGCGGGTAACTGCCCACTCAACGCCGCCAGCAAATACCGGGGAAACGCCGGTGTCGTGGTCGTCGCCGCCGATGTTAGAAGAGGAGTCAGCACGCCATACCATGCCGCCCAGACGGGTGTAAACGTCCAGATCGCTGGTTACCGGGTAACCCAGTTTAGCGGTCAGCTGTACGCCCTGAGCTTTGAAAGCGCCGTTTAC
>Ga0157365_10000103_pt1 | contig 39816 bp, 38 predicted proteins | sample AttsexASBM3_FD_111478 | JGI IMG/M metagenome (GOLD analysis project Ga0157365, IMG submission 111478) | Fungus gardens microbial communities from leaf cutter ant in Ribeirão Preto, State of São Paulo, Brazil - Atta sexdens ASBM3 | ecosystem: Host-associated > Fungi > Mycelium > Unclassified ...
GAGGAATAATAACATGAGAATGAGCAACGGCCTTTGCAATCTCACCATTGGCAACCATGTCCTTTTCGTGTCCATGTACAGGAATAACATTTGTAGGAGATGTCAATGTGTACATAGCAGACAAATCATCCTTAGCTGGATGTCCAGAAACATGAACAGGATGTTTTCTTAACATATCATCTTCAGGAGCATTAATATCTGGACCATCCGCAGTAATAACCCTGACACCAATAGCACGATAACGATCAAGGAGTTCATTTACAATCTCTTCATTCCCAGGAATGGTACGACTAGACATAACCAGTGTATCGCCATACTGCAATGGAGGAAGATTTAAATTATCTGAATCAACACCCTGATTGATAAGACGAGCAAGAATTGCACCTTCTTCACCTTGTGAACCTGTCATTACCAAAGTACGAAGAGAATTATCATAAGAATGCAGAGTATCAGATGGAATCAATATATCACCATTTACATAACCTAAGTCAGTTGCAATCTGAACATTATTCAACATTGAACGACCAGAAACTGCTACGACACGACCTGCTTCATGTGCGGTATTGATAACATTATCCACCCTATCTACATTAGAAGCAAAGCAACAGACATAAACTGCACCCTTGGCGTTTGCCATAATATGTTCAAATGCTGGAATTACACTTTTTTCATCCAGTGTCTTACCTTCTCTACGAGCATTAGTTGAATCACCAACAACACAACCAACCCTGTTTTCAGAACCTAATTCTTCAAGAGTATCCAAGTCAACTTTGGAGTTTTTATTCGTTAAATCAAACTTCCAGTCTCCTGTATGAAGAACACCTTGTTGCATGTCTCCACCAGTAATAAAAAGATGAACACTTTCAGGAATAGAATGAGTTGTTTCAATAGTCTTAATATGGAATTCATCTAACTCAATATCTTCACCAGGGATAAACTCACGAATATCTGCATTAGGATTCTTTGCTTTAATTAAACAACATGCAAAAGGAGATGCATAAACTGGTATCTTCAAATAGTCCAAAAGAGGAGCAATTCCCTCAATATGGTCAGCATGAGCATGAGTGACAACAAGCCCCTTAATGTTTTGTGCAATATCTGCAACTGTCTCATATGATACAGTTCTACCTGTCACACCATTATTTGCTTTCTTTTCCTCATGAGAAAGGAAACCAACACCCGCATCGACAATAATCCATTCGCCATCATGGCCATACATGGTAAAGTTCATTCCAATTTCACCAACTCCACCAATAGTTGCAATTAACATTTCATCTTTGTTTGGAACTGGCCAATATGAATTGGATACCTCAAAATTCTCTTTAAAATTCTCTGCCATAAATATTCTCCTTATTAATTTGGCTACAAAAGCGTTAAGTATTATTAACGTTTTTACAGACAAACCTGTATCTACATAATCTATAACACTCCACTTGTCAATATAATATGTATAACTAAGGCATAAGAGAAAAAAACTTGTTATCTGTGAGAAAACGGGTTATAATAATCTTTATAGAATAGTGGATTAAAAATTGTGAATGATACTGAATATGATAGAACGCTTGTTGAAGAAGCCCGTAGAATATCTCCCATTGACTTTATATCATCAATATGTAGTGGTGTTCCTATTAAAGTAATGGCTGGAGGAAAACGTATCTCTGCGTCTAAAATTTTGCGTTCAGAAATTAGTTCAGATGGGATATGGGTATCATTTAACTGGTATGGGGAATGCCTCGGAGACAATATTAACCTTGTGCAAAAAATGATGCCAGGAACCCGTTTTTTTGATGCGATAGAAATTATTACAGGAAAAAGGCCAATTTTTGGTGTTAAAGCAAAATCTTTGGAACAAACCCCCAAAAGAAAAACAATTCATATGTATCAAAGACAAAATGTGAATCTGAAAATTCCTAAGTGGTCTGATAGTCCTGATGAGGGGAGAGAATGGTTAAGAGGACGAGGTATTTCAAAACAGGCTATCGAAATAGCTGAAAAAAATAATGCATTGAAATATACACCTAATGGTGTGGCCTTTATAGGATATAATCAATATAATTTGATGAAATATATTGCTGTACGATATTTTAAAGACCAGATTGACCCAGAAGATAATAGTACTTTTAATAAAAAAGATGCTTATGGTTCTTTGAAGAAATATCCATTTATGCTTATTCCAGAAGATAGTGAGAAACCATATAACGCCTTTATAGTTGAAGGAGGAACAAATGCATTAGCAACGTTAGATTATGCTTTAGATAAAAATCAGAACGTATTTATTATGACAACAGGTGGTGTTGCTATTCGTGAATGGATGAAGAATGAAACAGTATTAAATTATTTGAAAGCAAGTAAACGAATATTTTTAATAGGTGAGAATGAGTCTGATGGAGAGCGTGAAAGTGCTGAAATCAAACAACAAAGAACAGATGCTATACGTGTTAATATTATTAAAGAATTAAATGAAATATTAGGTGAAGAAAAAGTAAGAAGACAGGATGTGCCTAAAGAATTCGGAGATATGGCTGATATGAGAAAACATTTAGTCTTAACAAATCCACCAGAAAGAATGAAAGAAGAACTGAATACAAATATAAATAACTTGACAAGTGAAAAGCCACTAAGTAAACCATATAGAGTTCGCACACCGAAATTAATGTAATAATAAGACACTACCAATAATGGAGAATTTTTATGGTCAAAATCAATAAATCTATTGTAGTATTAATGGGTGTATTTTCTCTCTTGGGAGGATGTAAAAAACACCCTGATAATAAAAGTAATATCACATATAATAATCTACCACCAGCAATTGATATCCCTATTCCGATGGGAAAAGTTAGCGCCCATAATATTAGTCTGGCATGGGTTGCAGTTATGAAAAAAGATTATGAAAGTGGAAAACCAACACCGATTAATCAATCTAATAGTCGCTGTCAAACACATGGACGACCTCAAGGGGATAATATTTGGCTACCTGAAATTTGTTATATGATACCCATTGATATGAGAGATGACCACAATCATATTGTTGCTAAAGATATCCTATTAATGGGAAATGATAATATTGTCGCTATAGAACCAAAATACAGAGATGGACATAAAATTATTTCCAATATAAAGATATCTCATGATGATCTAAATTTTAATAACATTCCATATGCTGGGATAGATGAAAAGACATTTAATATCCTTTATCAAATGTCTAAAGAAACAAAAGCGGTCGTAGTTACAATCCCAAATAAATAAATACTATTTAGGATGTAAAGTCGGGAATGTCGTTTGATTTCCACTTGAGGTAGCTCCCTTCATCTGTAAAGTTGGGAATTTTGAATACATAGAATTATTTATTCCTGTGTTAAAACCTTGATTATGAGATAAGGTTTGATTAAATCCATTTGGCAATGAATATCCTGGTCCTGAAGGTGTACTGGGAACAGAATATTCAGGATAATATTGAGGATAATAAGGGTAATACGGATAGTCGTTCGTATTATCTTCAGAATTATAATCCTGTTGACTCTCACTATTATTCTGTATGTCATCAGAAGCATCAGGGTCGGACATATAAACATTATCATCTGGGGATGTCGCTAATGATACTGTTCCAATTAAAAGAGAATTAAATACAAACAAATATAAAAAAAATGATTTAATTGTCATTAGAGTCTCCATTATCGTTAGAATCACTATCTTGAGACATGTTAGAGTACATTTTTCCTACAAATGGCGTATTAGTAGGTTGAGTTCCAGTAACGGACCCATTAGATGCAGAACGTGGAGGTGCAGGAATATTTGCTCCGAAATTTGCTGCATTAGAATTATATCCAGGAGGCATAATAATAGTTTGTGTTCCATTCGCATTTTTAACAATACCTGGACGATACACCCCATAAGCATCAACACTAGGTTTTTGTGTCATAGTGCCATTCCCAGCTTTTAATTGTGCTGCTTGTGTTTTTAAATCTTGCACGTTCACATTGTTAATACCTTGAGAAGACAACATTGTTGCTAATACATCTGGGTCCATATTTTTCATATCATCTAAATCAGATGATGTTGAATTACCTGATGAAGTAGGATGAGGTTGTAATTTTTGTATATCTAATTGGGATTGACCAGAAGAATTTGATTCCTGAGGTGTTTGATAGTCATAATCACCTTTAACCGTTGTATCATAATCGCCTGTTCTACTCGTATCATAATCACCAGGGTCAGACGCATAACTTGTCATCGGAGATAAAATAAATAGCAAAATAGCAGTTTTCTTTAATAATGAATAATCCATAATGGGTTCCTCCATAATACAGAACGAATAAACAAAACGATTATAACAGATAGAATCCCAATCTGAGACAATTCCATTAGTGAGGATAGTTTTTTATTTATTTCTTCCGATGTTTTATTCACTGACCAAAATGACAAATAATATATCAATACGATTACTCCAATAAATGTAATAAGATTAGACATATTGGGGGTGAGGTTTATATTAGACATAATAAATGCGAAAATAGGAGCTGTTCCACATAAAAAGAAGAATACAATATAAATATCATTGTAGATATTTTTCCCAAAACTTATAATAGATAACATAATATGACGAATAATATTTTTGGCTTTTATATTCATAATTTTCTCTTTTTAAATAATCAGATATATGGTATAGTATAATCTATATTATTGGATTTTAGAAAAATGGAACATGAAAATTTACAAAAACCCAAACGGTATATTCGACATGCAAAACTGATTAAAGAATCTGACTCAACTCTTAACAGAGGAGTTCCGATTAGAGCTAAACGAAAGACCATTAATCAGTATAACAATGAAGAACCTACTCCTAAAGAGAAAGTTACAATATCTAAGGTTAAGATTTATGATAAAATCAAATTAGAGATTCAGGATATTAATGCTGGACATAAAATATCTGATAAAATAAATTTCTTAGATTTTATTCCCTATATTATGCCAGAGTCCACAAAAAAGGTATTCTAAATATGTTCTCACGTAAAAATAAAAATATGAAAAAATTACCCAATATTAAGAATATTAAAAAAAGATATTCTAAAGAAGAAATAGCAATGTATAATGAAATTGAAATTACTAATCAGAAAAAAGGAATCGGTTTGTTTTCAGTTATTATTTTTATTTCATTAATAGCTGTAGCATTAGGCTCCTTAGGATATTTAGGATTAGATGCCACCAATGTTTTCTTCCAAAAAACTTTCTATCCAGAAGGACTTAATAATGTGAAACATGCCCCTCCTCCAGCCCCCGCAATAACAAAAAATGTAGCCCCTTCCAACATACAATAATAAAGGGACTTAACACTTTTTCTCTGGAAGACTTATTTCAATGTTATGGTCATTAATAAATGTGTGAGTATCAGAACCTATAATATAAGTAAATATGTCTTGATGATACTCACAATATTGTTCACCAAATAATTTATTATCTGAGATGGACTGTATATTAGAGAGTTCAGTTGTATATTTTAAATATGCTTTATTTCCGCCATGTTTTCTAAACCATGATTCTAAATATCTGTTTTTCCATTGAATTGAAGAGGATATGCTTGCATTATAATTTTCTTGTTTGTGACAACGAATCGCAGTAATCATCATTTCATCTTTTATCGCATTCAATTCAAAAAAATGCATTTCTTCCTGATTTAAGCATATACGATTTTTAGGTTGTTTAAAAACATGAGGTTTAATATCAACAGGGATATGTAATCCAGATGCATTGGAAGGATATGGCAAGAGCGATATGCACAAAAAAAGGAGGAGGTAATGCTTAAAAAATTTCGCTCTTGCCATATTTGTATAATAGCACAAAAAAATGCTTATTGTGTAAGATTTAATTCTTTTTCTACAGTATTCGATTTTTTTTCTAATGTCGGTCCTGACTCACTATGAATTTGGATGCTATCATTTGATTTGGATTTATAATCCTGAGATACACCAGAGACATGTACGACTCCATCATCATCCACAAAAACATTCGCTCCTTTCTCACCTTGAGATTTATAATTACCAGGAGTTAAATATTTTAACGGAATACTATTATCATTAGTGATTGTATTCAATCCAGGCATTCCTAATGTTTGCCTATCAATATCAGCTAACATAACATTCAAACTTATAACACCATCAGAAAACATAATAGATGTATTTTTAGGTGTTAATTTTAATCCCAATTTATCTGCGGTATAGAAATCAATTTCTGATTTATTATTTTGTTCAAATGGAGTAAAGGAATGACCACTATCAATATTGCCAAATGCATCATCTTTATCCGCAAAGTCAGCAGATATATTATGATCTTGATGAATATTGTAGCCCATATCACTTAAAGAATGATTATTATTCGTTTGAATACCAGCATATTGATCTGCTATTTTTCTATCAAAAATCATTTCCTCATTTCTAACAGCATCAATCTTATTTTTAAGATATCCTGAAAATGTTGTTTTAAGTCCTTGAATATTTGATTTAAAAAGATTTGCATTAGCTTTGTCTTCAGGAGAAGACGCAAATTCTATTCGTCTGTTAGCAACCTCTAATGCATTTTCTTTCCACTTTCTAATAGAATTACTAATCCCATTAACAGTCATATTTGGAGATACTTTATCCAAATTAATAATATTTTTATCTTTAATTAAAATCGATGACTCTTGTTTTAAATCTTTAGAAACAACAAATGGAGAGTTAACTTTCCCAATGAGGCAGGATTTAAAAATATCTCTTTCAACGGCCTCTTCTTCATCTGTCATTCCTAAAATCATTTGACCCTGTTGCCATTCTTTACCATCAGGTCTGGACGGAATCTTTAAACCTAATTCCTGTGCCCTTTTTAACATATATTCAAGAGTCGCATTCTCACTTTGTTCACAGACTCCGATAGAGGCTCCAATATACCCCTTATTATTAATAACAGTATGTCCCATTAAAATACTATGTCTGTCATCCTGATATTCTGATGGTGTTGGTAATGATTTAACTGAATCTATAAACCCATCCCACCCACGAGCATATTCAGCATGTATCTTTCCATTTTTTTCTGGATGATTATAAATATCAAATAATCCATTTTCTAAAGTTCCAGGTGTGTTTATTTTCTCTGCAAATAATGCAGACTGTCTAGACTGAATAGCACTATTTCTATTGTTTTTAAAATCTGGATTATTTTTATTAATATTTTTAAGTTCAGATTTAGTTAAAACTTGACTTTTGCCATCAGTGGTAAAAGATTTTAGTATGGAGACCCCTGAACCATATATAACTTGACGAATACTATTCAGTTTATTTTTAGCCTCTTTGCTAATTTGTTGTGCAAATTCTAAAGAGGCTCTTACAGATTCTTCTTTCCTCATTCCACTTATAAGCATATTATTATTTTTAGGAATAATTACATTTGATAAAAATTTAGTGGAGTCTTCTACATTACTGGATTGTTCAATTGATTTTGTAATAAATCCCATTGGCGTCAAGGCTGTGGATAGCCTTGCAATAATATTTCTCCATCCACCATTTTCTTTGACAATATGACCAAAACCAGAAGCCATGTTAATAATTCCTTTAATTAATGATCTACTATTTTAAAGGATAATTAAGAATAAAAGAAATCTTAATCATACAAATTGTCATTAATTAAATCATTATTATGTTCTTCATTTTCAATAAAGTCGTCTATGTCATCTATGGAGTTAATAACTATATTTTCATCTTCGGACATCGTACTTAAAATATTAGAACAATTCTGAAGAGTAGAGATCAAATTGATCTTGAATAAACTATAGGCAACACATTCTGAAACTCGATCATATTCATTTAATAAAAAACGTCCCTGAATTTCATCATCCATATAACCATCACCGCTCTCATCTTGAATAAAAACTTTAAAATATACAATTATCTCATAATTATAGCCTTTTAAACGCTTTCTAGGCATTTCCCTAACTTCAATAAATAAATCTTTTTCAGCAATTTCAAATCCATTATTAATCCAATTGCGTACCAATGAAGGAGATAGATTTAAAACTTTCATCGCTTCTTTTAAGTAAAATTTTAATAATATAGGATTATAGCCATCAATTTTATTATATTCAAAATTTCCATCTTTATTTATATTGGTCATACTAAGAACTCCATGATATCCATAATATCACGTAGAGGACTAAAATATGCAACTTTTTGAAAAATTATGGGGGGTTCTGTTACCCGGTCCCCCTTACCGTGCTTTTTGCTCAAGCAGCAATAGCAAAGCTTTCGAGATTATCGTTAGCACTTATGTTTTTTGAACCGATACGGTGGTATCCAGCCGAACACAACAAAATCTTTCCCGCCCTGTCGATGCCTAACTCATCCCCATAAGAATAATGGTGGAGATGACGGGTTCTGCCCCCGTGTCCATAGACCTTCCAGAAATTGATTTAGTGTCATAGTCTTAATTGACAAGTGTTATAATAGCAGATTATTTACATATGTCAACTCTTTTTTTCTACTAAAATGAAAATTTATAAAAAAATCCATTTTAGTAGAAAAATCTCTTTTAGAAGTTCACATCAATCCAATTGCCTTCAGTTGATGCTTTACTATATTCTGTTGAACGATTTTCAAAGAAATTAGCATGTTCAATCGCGTTTAATTGGTCAACCAACCATTTTAATTTATTAGTCATATGTTCAGGATAAATAGGCTCTAATCCTAATTGACCACAACGCCAATTCGCAACGAAACGAATGAAGCCCTTAATATCTTCTGCTGTTAATCCTTCAATTCCACCCATTTCAAAAGCAAGATCAATAAAGGCGTCTTCATGGAAAACAATTTCTTGACAAATTGAACGAAGTTCTTCTTTAAGGTCTTCTGTCCATAAATACATATTCTGACGAATATATTCACGGAATAAACGAATACCACTATTGCAATGCAAGGATTCATCACGTACTGACCAACTTACAATTTGCCCCATTCCCTTTAACTTATTAAAACGAGGGAAGTTCAATAAAATAGCAAAAGATGAGAACAACTGTAAACCTTCAGTGAAAGCGAAGAATACAGCCATGGTTTTTGCTATTTCTCTAGGATTATCAATTCCAAACTGATGAATATAATCATGCTTTTCTTTCATGGCCTGATATTTTAAGAATGCAGAATATTCAGTTTCAGGCATTCCTATAGTATCTAAAAGATGGCTATATGCAGCAATATGAATGGTTTCAATATTTGAGAAAGCGGACAGCATCATCAAGACTTCAGTTGGTTTGAAAATCTGGGTATAGTACTTCATGTAAGCAGAATTCACATCAACATCAGACTGCGTAAAGAATCTAAATATCTGTGTAACCAGATGTCTTTCTTTTTCACCCATTTTTTCCCAATCTTTAACATCTTCAGCCAAAGAAACTTCTTCAGGAAGCCAATGAACTCTCTGCTGTGTCAACCATGCATCATAAGCCCAAGGATATCTAAATGGCTTATAGGAAGGCTGTTCTGTTGTTAAGTCACAGACAGGAATAATTCTTTGAATATTTTGAACAATAGTATTTGATTTTTCTGACATATTAATTTCCTTTTTGTTTGACTATATAACTAAAATAATGTTTTTTGTAAACCATCATGCCAATTATTGGCATGATGCACAAGTTTCATATCCACTCTGATCTATTTCGCCTGAAGTGTTGTCATTTTCATATGGGCTATCAAATCCTTCTGCGATAATCGGATTAACAACAACTGCATTAGAAATATTATCAGCCCTCTGTAATGATAATGAACGGCAATAATAGAAAGATTTAAGTCCAGCTTTCCATCCTTCCATATGAATATCATGCAATTTCTGCTTCTTAATATTCGCATGCAAGAAAATATTTAAAGATTGAGCCTGACAAATATAAGGAGTACGTGCTGCAGCTTGACGAACAACCCAAATCTGGTCAAGTTCAAAAGCTGTTTTAAAAATATCTTTCTCATCCGCACTTAAAAAGTTCAAATGTTGGACAGAACCTTTATTGGATTTAATGCTATTCCAAACCTCTTCTGTATCTTTGTTTAAATCTTTTAATAAGCGTGTTAATGCTTTATTTTTTACAACATGAGACCCAGATAATGTTTTTTGAGTATAAGCATTTGCTGTAATAGTTTCAATTCCAGGAGAAGCATTACCTGCAATAACAGAAATGGATGCAGTCGGTGCAATAGAAAGCTTACATGCGAATCTTTCCATTACTCCAGCTTCTTCAGCATCAGGACATGGACCTAAACGCTCAGCTAAAATTCTTGATACACGATCAGCATGTTGACGGATATGTTTAAAAACTTTTCTATTCCATGCTAATGACTTACTTGATTCAAAAGGAATCATTTTCTCTTGTAAGAAATCATGCCATCCCATAACACCCAAACCAACAGAACGTTCACGAGTTGCTGAATAGACTGCTCTATGAAGTTCAGGAGGAGCTCTGTCAATAAAATTCTGTAAGATATTATCTAAGAACATAAAGACATCTTCAAAGAACTGTTCATTATCTTTATATTCTTCCCAATAATTCAAGTTCAAAGAACTTAAACAACATACAGCCGTTCTATTTTTACCTAAATGGTCAACGCCTGTAGGTAGAGTTATCTCTGAACACAAATTAGATGTCTTAACAGTTAAACCCAAATCTTTCTGGAATTGAGGCATATGCTTATTAACAGTGTCAAGGAATAGAATATAAGGCTCACCTTGCTCTAAACGCATGGTTAAGATTTTAATCCAGACAGTACGAGCATCCAAGCGACGAACTTCTTTTCCTGTTTTAGGTGAAATCAAAGCATAATCAGTTCCATCTTTTACAGCTTCCATGAATGCATCTGTTAAAACAATACCATGATGAGAATTAAGACAACGACGATGAGGGTCTCCTCCAGTTGGTTTTCTTATTTCGATAAATTCATCTACTTCTGGATGGTCAACACGCATATAGAATGCAGAACTTGCACGACGAATACCACCTTGTGAAATAGCAAGTGAAATGGAATCCTGAACATGTAAGAAAGGAACAACACCAGAAGAAAGGCCAGTTTCACCAACAACCTCATTTATGCTTCTAATATTACCCCAATATGTGCCTGACCCACCACCTTTAGCTCCAAGCCAAGCATTCTCAGACCATGTACCAATAATACCATCTAATGAGTCCTCAGCTTCATTTAAAAAGCAACTAATACTCAAACCTCTTTTGGTTCCACTATTGGATAATACAGGTGTAGCTGGCATAACCCAGTGTTTAGAAATATATGTATACATACGTTGTGCATGAGCATCATCTGAAGAATTATCTCTTGCTGCTCTTGCAAATAAATCCTGATAGCTTTCATTCTTTAATAAATATCTGTTATCTAATGTTGCTTTGCCGAATGCAGTCAATAATTCATCTCTGCTATCAACAACATCAATACCATAATCAGGACGCCCATCATCACGGATTGATGCTTTATAAAAATTCTCTTTTTGGTTCTGTTTTTTGACGACTGTATCGTCAACAAAAAGCGTATCGCTCATCGTCTTTCTCCCTTTAATTTAATTCTCTATGGATAAAAAATAATATCACATTCTCTACATAAAGCGAGCGAAAAATTATTATCTACGGAATCATGGAAAATATGCTATAATGTTAAGACATAAACGTAAAAAATGGTTAAAAATATGACATATTCTCTTATAAAAATAAAAAATAATATTCTTGATGATAATGATTTTTTAGAAATCGTTTTAAAAAATGTAGAAGATATTATAAATGGTTCTCATGTAGATTTAGTAAGCACTCAAATAGAACTTAGTGAGTTTATACAAAGACTTGAAGATGGCGATGCATTAGCAATTCAGTTCCTTTTTCAAGGAAATAAAGCTTATGATTCCATTACAAAAATAGGAGTTCATTTATTTGATAAATTGAAAAAAAATAATATCCTCTGGGGGAATCATGAAGCCGATTTTATGAAGCATGCTATTTCAACATCAAAAAAAGATATTCAGAAAGCCTGTAAGTTTTTAATAGATGGGATAGAGTGGCATACAAAAGGATATATAAAAGATTTTTATACAGATCAACCAATAACACTTACACATGCAAATGAATATTTTGAACAACTTATCCTAGAATACGGTATAGCAAAAAGACAATCTATTTTCTTATCTGAAAAACCTAAAGATGCACATGAGGAACTTATTAAGATTATTGCAACCACTTATAAAGATTATTTTAATGATTTTATATTGAACATCCTTGAAGGACAAAAAACTATTTCTGTAGTCGAGGAGAGCGATGTCCCCATAGGTTTTTTTGGGTTTTAATATCTAAAATAGGAAAAATTCCTGGAATGTTTTTTACTTTATCACGTCCAATAAAATTTAATTTTTCAATAATCATCCTATCTTTGTAATCTAACACATTCCCATTATATGTTTTATGGCGTTCCTCTAAACCCCTTCTAACATTATCGTGATCCATATCTATTTGAATCATTTTATTCTTAATATAATGGAATACATTTTGGTCCATATTAAACATATGCTGATTAAAATCCCCCCTTATCGTTTTAAGGTTTAATAATAAAGAAGAAAACTTATTCTTAAAGTCCGTCATCGTACAAATATTTAAATGCGACATCTTATTTACTTTGTTTTGGATATAAATACGATTTGAAGTCTGTAAGTCAAAATTATTAAATAATAAAATATACCCAGCATAGTAAGGCATTTCATTCTTTATACGTGTTGTATAATATCTTGAAAACAGGAAACTCGCACGATTTAATTGAAATGAGGAATCCTGTGCATGTTTGTCAGAAATAATTAAAGTATTACGATATTTTGTTTCCAAAATAATCAAACCATACTCTGTCAAAAGTAAAAAGTCTAGTTGAAGCGTATTGAATTTATTACTCCCAGGGATACTAACTTTTAAAAAAACATCATAAACATAGTCAATAATAATGTTAGCCTCTTTTAGTGATTTGATATATTCTCGAATCTTAAATTCATTTAGGTTTCCCTTATCTTCAGAATTGTAAGAATAAGGAAGAGTCTCTAATGACTCTTCTATCTTTTTCTTTTTTTTAGGAATGGATGCTTCAAAAAGAGAATGATCCAAACTCTTTTTGAAAAAGATAGGATCATTTAAATAATTATCTAATTTAAATAATATCTCTTGAAGCATATATGATAACCCATGTTCTATAGGCTATCATATCACATTTCTTATGAGAAGTTTAAGAATTGACCAGGGCCATTCCCTAAGAAGCCCTTCTTTAATTTTTCAAAAATGCGTGTAGCAACATCAGATGTCTGAGTTTGAGTTTGACCATTAGAGACATGTGATGTTAAAATAGGTTGTCCTGCATGACTTGTTGTAATAGTGGAATCAGGAGCCATATGACTCACATCACCAACAACAGAATGATGCGATAATTCTACTTGTTGAATATCAGGTGATGCATGATTAGAAATATTTTGCAACCAAGATGCATTACCATGAGGTTCATGACTTTCAAATGAAAGCTTATTCAAATCATCAGTTGTTATTTGATTATGATGAATCTGTCCAGTAAGATGGTGAACATGATGAACCGCTTTATGGAAAACATGTTTGATAGGAGTCAAATGTTGTGTTTTATCAGCAATGTGTTGTGTAATATGGTTGCTTGCCAAATTAACCTTTTCTTGCAATGATGCAAATTGACCATGTGCAAATTGAGAAATATTATCATTGTTTAATTGACTACCGATATGACTCCAATACTCTGGAATAGAAGATAGCTTAGCTTGTAACCCAGTGTAGTTATTCTGAACTGTAGTTTTCAAAACTCCATCAAAATGAGAATAATCAACAGTTGATAAATGCGTCATTAAATTATGAGCAACATCATGTTGACCCGCAGAATATAAAGCAAAACCAGCTAATGCACCTAATGCAAGTTTCGTTTTTGGAACCATATTATTAAGCTTGCTTAATCCTCCAACTCCTTTGTCCCATGAATTAGAAGCAAAAGATGTAATCATACCACCAGTATTAGATAGCGCACTTGTTGTCATAAGCAATGCTAATCCAGTTTTCTCTTTCCCCCTTTCAATTCCATTAGAAACAATAGATGCAAGAGCCCCAGTAAAATTAAAGACTGTTTTCTTTAGATTTTTAGTTAAATCATTTGGATTAAATTTCTTGAATAAATTAAATTTCTCTTTATTGTTCTTTAATCTATCAAGAACACCATTCATCATCTTGTTCATTGCTCCCATTTTATAATCAGCAGTATCTTGAGTCGAATTAGATAATGAATCCTTTCTTTGTGCTGAAAAACGATTTCTAACAGAAGCAACAGCTTCCTGAGACATAGAATGGGTGCGTTCAAAATTACGTTGTGCTAATTGTTCAAATTGAGAATTAGACTGAGGATATCCCATCTGATTATATGCCGTATAGGAAGATGGCGTAAAACCAGGTGCAATATTAAATGATAATGGAGAAAATACTTTCGTAATTTCTTTAGCAATCGCCTCATCAATCTCTTTATCATTATTTTGTGAATGAGTATCTACAGTTTTCTCCATAGTATTATTTTTCTGTGCTACAGTATTAATCGTATTATCTTGTTCATTTTCTTCACCGTTAAATGCAATCATTTGATCTTCAGGAATAAGAGGCTCTCCATCAGGAATAGGTTCTTCAAAAGGAATAAAGTATGCATTCTCTGGAATAGGTTGGATTTCATGAACTTTTCTTTTATTGTCATTAGATACTGGTTTAACAGAGCTAACAACAGTATTTTCTACAGTTTTAGGTTTTTCTTGACTAACAACAGTATCTTCTACAGCTTTAGGTTCTTCTTGGCTAACAACGGTATTTTCTACAGCTTTAGGTTCTTCTTGACTAACAACAGTATTTTCTACAGCTTTAGGTTCTTCTTGGCTAACAACGGTATTTTCTACAGCTTTAGGTTCTTCTTGGCTAACAACAGTACTTTCTACAGTTTTAGGTTCTTCTTGACTAACAACAGTATTTTCTACATCTTTAGGTTCTTCTTGATGAACAACAGTATTTTCTGATGTTCCAGATACTTCATCTTCTTGATGATGAGTCTTCGCCAATGTCTCAACATCTCCATTTAATTGAGTCTCAACCCCAATTGTTCTTCTACCCATATCACTTACTCCCTATTAAAATTAAAAATTAAGTTATTCATAGGTATCATACCATCATCACTTGCACCCCATATGGAAATCATAGGTTCGTCATCAGCAGATATTGCGTATTCAACCATATCTTCTAAAGATGGATTATTTTTTAGATCAAAATTAAAGATGGTTTGTTCTCTAATTTTGCCAATAAGCCTCCTTGTTTGAATATGTATCAAGAATTCTTCTTCAGCTAATTTGATTAAATCGTTACCAACTAATCCGATAATAATTGATCCATCATTTCCAGCTAATAGAACGGGTTCAGAATTTAAGTTATTCATATTGTATATCTCTCATAATTATGTTATTATCTATTATATCATAAAATAAAAAAGGGTATATATAATGTTATCACATATGGATTGGCTACATGAATTAGTTATCTCTGCATGTCCATATATGGCAGAAGATATGAAAGAAGCTGTCTTAAGGAGATATGCAGAATATAGAATATTAATAAAGAAAAAGACAACCATAACAAAATTCCATAAAGCAAAACTTCATACTATATTGAATTTCTGTTATTATTCACTCATTCAACAGTTTATGAAAGATAATAATATCAATCATTTAAGCCTTCCTTTTCAAGGACTGAGAGATTACGAAGAACTTTGTGGAGAAGAAATATCCCTTCATTATAAAAATAATATTTCTTCTTTAAAAATTGGTAATTTTACTGTCGCTATTAGTGATGATGAACATCTACTAAAAGCAGATTATGAAAAAATTAAGTATCAATTCCTAAATCCTGAAGAACTTTAATTTTTTCATGTTCCATAGCCCCTGGCTCTTCAGTAACTGAATTGATTTTATTTTTAATGTCTCCTGGTAATGCATTAACAATACGTTTCGCTAATGTATCCCAAGGCTCATCTCCATCTAATTTAACATTTGCTTCACATGCCTTCATAATAGCTTGTGAAAATTTTGGATTTAGAAGAATATCTGGAGTTTGCCTTAATACGTCTTGACCTAAAGCTGTTAGATTTAAATCACTGTCCACAAGTCCCTTATCTATGAAATTTTGAATATGATTCGGCCATGTGGATGGTTTACCGATATCATGATGAAGACATGTTTCCAAAATAACACTATCAATTCTTCTAGTTTCTATATGGGACTCAGTATTTTTATTTTCACCTGGAACAGGTTGTCCAAAATCTCTTTCCCAATCTAAGTTATCAATATAGATAGCAACATCATGAGGTATCCCTTTTGACTCTAAGTATGGAGGGATTACACCTTTTTTATGTTTTTGAACTTTTCTTTTTTCTCCTGATGCGAGCAAATCTCTCCCAATAAGAACACGAATACCTTCTGCTGGACCTATTCTATTTGGGTCTAAAGAAATATCTACAGGACCGACTGGATAAGGAGAATCATGGGGTTCTCCTTCAGTTCTGGCTGGAATACATGATTTGTCAAATTCCCAGCCGGTTTTCCTTAATGATTGAGATATTTTTTGAGCTGCATTTTTAGACATACCACGTGATGCCGCTCTCGGATATGATAATGCTCCTGACTCGTAAGCATTCTGCATGGCCTTTGCTGCATCTTTAGGACTCATATTCATTGTATCTCCTGCTCTTACCAAGATTCTTCCCATGTCATTTGGAGGTACAATTTTACGTATAGTCGTTTCATAATCCAGCTCAGGGAATCCTGTTATGATTATTTTTTCAGCTATTTCTTTAGTAATAATATTATTAACCTCAATAGATGCTTTCCATGGTCTCCCTCCATCAATTGCTCTGGCGACTAAGTTCAATCTATAAGGTTTTGGTTTATCTTTTGCAATTATTCCTAAAATAGCACTACCAACACGACCTGCTGATATGCCTTGAGATGCAAAGGCAGCTCCAATTAATCTGTCAACAATAGCCCTTGTTCGACCTGGGATCGCATCTTCTTTATTAACAACTCCCATATTATCTAATGCTTCTTGTAGTGAATCTTTATCTAAGGCTGTTAATTTGACTCTACATGGATTAGGAATAATATCTTTAATGTTCTCATAGACATCATAGGCAATAACATTTCCTTCTGCATCATCATCTGTAGCAATATAGACATCTCTTCCTCCATTTTCTATCATGACATTAATAGAATCCTTAATCCTATTAATAATAGATTCATCTGGAACTCTAAGTGTCTCATGGAAATTTTTATCAATAGCAACAGAAGACAATGACTCCGGCATTTTACAAAAATGTCCACGAGTCGCTATAACTTCAGGATGAAAATTCATCTGTTCTAAAACTTTTTGTAAACATCCTATTTTACCTGTGGCTTCTATAATCCAGACAGAAGTATGCAATCGTTCCATGTTATTATCTCCATCATAGATATAATAACAAAAAAAGGAATCTAAAAAGACTCCTTTTAAAAATATTCACAATATTTAAAAATTAGATAGAAGGACCACCTCTACTACGAGTAAATGTATTCACTAATCCACTAATCATATTTTTAATGGTTTCTTGAATATTCTTAAGATACTCGGTAATACCACCTTTATCTTTTTCAACTTCTTTAACTTCTTCTTTGTTAGATATTTTATCCATTTTCTTATTAGAATCATCTAAAAGTTTAGCAAAATCAGTTTTTGTATCATGATCTAACATATCGAACTTATCAAATGTTTTAAAGTTCTCAGAGATACTCTCAGATAAGTCTCCCATATATTTACGTTTTTCTTGTAAAGTATCTAAAGTCGAATTAATCTTTTCTGCATCATCTTTAGGAAGGGTACTTAGAATCTCTGATAAATTTTTATCAGGGTTATTTGCCTTAAGATTCATATAACTCTTCATCTCATTAGATTCCAATATTGAATGAATTTCTTTTTCAGTATTTTGAAAACTATCTACTTTGTGAACAAATTCATATTTAGCTCTATTTAATGTAGGGCTTTTGGATGCAATAAGATTACGACTTAGTTGATCTACTTCATCTGTTAAATTAGGAGCATTTTTATTCTTTTTTAAAAAAGACCAAAGATTTGGAGTACCACCTTGTTGTTTAGGAGCACTCTCTAACATTCTTGCCTTTAAAGCATGAGTTGATGCATCTTGTTCATGTTTCAAAGTCATACGATCTAGAATGCCAAAAGCTAAAGGATTACGTAAACGGAATTCTTCTTCCATTTTCAGTCTTTCTTCCTCTTCCTTTTTTAATCTTTCTTCTTCCTCAGAAGGTACGACCTTATCGTCTTCAGGAATTGTTACACTTTCTTGATTTTTATCACCCGTTTGAACTTTAGGTTCTTCAGTACGAGGAGCATTATCATTAGTTGTTTTAGGTTCGGGATTATCAAATTCATTAGCCATTTTATTTCTCCAAATTAATTATTGCCTAAAAGTTTATCTTGGCGTTCATCTACCATCATAGACAACATAGCTGCAAGGGTGGCATTAATGTCACGCAACTGTCTATATTTTTTGTAACTTAAAACAGTATTCCATGCGACCATTTCATTTAAATCTTTAGCAGCTTGAGCTTGACCTTCTGAAGAAGCATAGGTTGCATAATTTAAGTTATAGTACCAATAACTGGATTTTAATTTATCAGCAGCTAATTCTGAAATACCATCAGGGAAGACACTTCCAGATGAACCAGTCTGATATCCAGCAACTTGACCAGCAGTCGCATTAGCCCAGCTTGTTGCTAATGTCTGTGTTTCTCCTCCAGTTGTTTTAATAACATTTACTTGACTCATTAATGAACCCAAAATAGATGCAGGGATAGAACGTAATGCACGTAATACATCAAGCTCATAAAGTGTTTTTTCTCTGTCACCAGAAGAATTCACATTTGCCAAAGTTGCTTGACCTGGAGCATGACCATCTAAAGCAAGAAGTAAATAACGCTCCATAGCCTTGGATTGAGTGTCACTTAATACTTCTTGATTTAAAAATAAGGATGCATTCTGGTCATCTGATGCTGTTCTTTGACTATTTGAGTCTGTTGCACTTTGAGTTTGTGGCTGGGTTACACTTGAACAACGTTTTAGTGCAACATCCTCTGCTGTTGCATTGCTTGTACAGTGTGATGTTTTATAAAGTGTTCTAATTTGTGCTGATGTTACTGGAGTTGTAATTCCTGGGATAGAGCCTTGATTCATAGCCAGTACTGATTGAACAGCATTTGTACCCCAAACTTGAGCTAAAGCTTCCAAATGTTGTGTTGCAGCAGCACCCGTAATCTGGTTACAGATAGATGCACCAGAAGTTGTTGCATTAATAGCAGCAAGCTTTTCTTTCTGAATCTCATTTGTTACCATTCTTTGATCCTGAACATCTCGCATATTTGCTTCAGCATTGGTAGCACCAGTCATATTAGCCGTATTTTGTTTAGAAACATCCTCTAAGGCAGCAATAATATTGTTTGCCGCTGTTGTTATAGCATCCTGAGTTTTCTGTGCAGTTTCTTTTGTTACGCTGTTAATATTATTTTGTGCTTCTGTAATATTAAATTCATAGACTTCTGCACGAGATGGAGTTCCACTAAGCAGTACCCCCAAACTAAAACCACATAATAGTATTTTTTTCATTTCTTTAGAACTCCTAGTATCTTATATTATATCATAACTTCTTACTTTGTTTATTCCATCATACCCATATCTGATAATGATCTACCATTGGTAGGTGTACTAATATCTGATGGGATTGTGCCTAGTAAATTATATTGCATTAAATTAACTGGACTATTTAAGTCATAAGTAAAATTAAGCTTATTTGCCAAGTCATTATTATCTTGATACCAATCAGAATTATTATTTAATATATCTGAGAAAAATTGGCTATTACCACTACCAAGATTAACAGATGCGATCTGCATTCCTGGCATCCAGCCACCACCACCTACTTGAAGATCACCGTTTAAATTAGAAATAAAAGAGTATGCAGGTTGAACGAAATTAGAGAATTGATTTTGTACTTGGCTACAAGCCATATTTTCTAACTGACTTAAAATTGAGTTCAAGTTAAAATTAGAGAACAATCCACCTAATGATGTAATACCACTTAAAATATTATCTAAACAAGATGCGGTTCTGTAACCTGCATTAGCCAATGTACCACCTAATAAACTTGTTACGTCATCATCAGAAGAACTTGAACCAGAAGATGATGTTCCAGTTAAATTTCCTATACCGCCACCATTTGACAATGCATCATCAAGTAACCCCTTTCCATTCATTAATGTATAACCAGTTTCAGAATTTGATGCCAGAGTTACTCTGTTATCAATAGCTTGTTCGCCAGTTTTTGATAGTAAAGCTTGAACCTCTTTTGCACAATATGATGCCAATTCAGCAGTTGCAGTAGCCGTAGAAACACTACCACCTGAAGCTAAAGCAGAGTTATTTACAACGGTATTACCTCCAGTAATCGCAGATGAATCACCTTCTGATGCCGTTGCCAAATCAGCTACGAAATGAGAGTTTTGCGATAATGCCAATTTACACATTGAATTTGTACAATTACTGCCATTTGCGAGATAATCATTACATCCAGCAGCACCCATTTGATTTGCACATTCCAAAAGAGCAGACTGATTATATGTAATACCATTAGAACCTGTAGTTCCTAAATATTTACTGACATCTCCATTACTATTCATATAGCTCCATTGCTTTTGCAGGAATGCCACTTCTCCTTTTGTCTGACATGAACTACAAGATAAATAATCATTCAAACTACTGGCACCTGAAGCAGAAGAATTCCACGATCCATCTTTATTAATATAACCAATATCTTCTAATGCAATTTTAGTTTGCTGATACCCACCATAGGCACCATTCCCGGTATTGGTTTGATAGTTACCAGAAGATTCTAATTGTAGGATCACACTGGTAAGATCACCTGCCCAGACAAGAGTTGTAATCAACCCCAAAGAGAATAAAAAAGTTTTTATATAATTAAACATGATTATGGTGTCCTCGTTACGTTAGATGGATATGTTGTTTTATACAATTCATACTTAGAGTTATTATAGCGATAATATGCAATTCCATTATTAACTTGCACTGCAAAAGGAGCATAAACTGGACCATTTGTGCTATTTGGCATTGTTACACCCAAGGAATTAAATACTCCATGTCCTTTGACTTGATAGTTTTCGTTTGCCCCAGAAACAATAATAAAAGGACATCCTGCTTTACTACAAATAGGCATATAATTATAGATAAGGATATATTGTCCACCAATACCATTTAGATTTAAAGGTATTTCATCAATAATATAGTTTTGTGGATTATTTCTATAATTAAGAGGTATTTCTTCAGGCATGTGATCTAATGCGACCTTTCTTCTATCTCCATATGATTCTGAGGAATCTGGCCATAATTTACCTAAAGAACGAATCTCTGGATAATATGTTTTTTCTCCAATCCATCTCCACATTAATTTGTCACTTGTGAAAATTTCTTTCATATTAGCGCCAGAAGATGTAGGAGACGGACCTCCTATCCAAATATCTCTTGTTCTATGATTTAATATTTCTGTCCATGATTTTAATTGTTGGTTATAATGAACTACTGTTGTCACACAACCATCAGAATTACATGTTCCTCTGGACCTGAATTGAATAAAAATAGAACCGACCCCCTTGCCATCCAAATCGACAACAGAAGAATAAATATTAATATCTGGATGCTTACTAATAAAGCTATGATATAAATCCGAATCGATAATTTTCCATTCACGAGATTTTCTAGCATCATGAAAAGATATCAATGATGCTGTGGGAGTTGTATCTGCATATGAATTTTTACCGATAACAGACAATGCTGTTAAAAAAACAAATGCAGATATTTTTAATATTTTTTTCATGTTCTTTTTATATCCTTTGTGTCTATTATACCAATAATATCGTTAATTAGATTAAAAATTAGCTTCAGTTGAATGCATTTTTCTATAATCATCCATAGTAAAGTCGTCTCCAAATAATCCAGAAGTATTTTTTTGGATTATTTCATCTGCATTGGTTTGATAGTCCCAATTTGGTACATTCTGTTTGTAAACTGAACCTAAATAACCAGTTGCATTAATATTTGTATTTTGGAATCCAACAATAGTACCAAAGTTTAATCCTGCGACTCCTGGAACTTGCATTTTATTTGTTAAAAAAGACTCTCCAGAAGAAATAGTACTGTTATAATCACTAATAGTTGGTCCTAACATTTTCTCTGCATAACTACATGCTGCATTGGCGATGATGCTGGCAATTTGATCTAATCCTGAACCAAAATTTCCTGTAGAAAAATTAGGCAACAACGAATCAAGACAAGAAGCAGCTCGATAAGCCATACTTCCAAGAACTGCTTCATATAAATTTTTAGCAGCAGTTTGTCGTCCCTTAATTTGAGAATTTTGACTATCAGCTATTGCCTTCGCAATTGTTGGGTTGCATCCTTGACTTGCTGGTGTGGAACTCGTCGTCTCACTTGTCCATGATGACAGGTCATCACTATCTGCCAGAGATGGTGTTGCTAATGAAAATATCAAGCAACTTGTTAATAGTATTTTTTTATTCATATCCTTATCCTCTATTATATACTTGGAGATGATACTTCTGGAGCCTTCTCTGCTCCAATTGTAGCAATCTTTTGTATATCTTTTGCTAGATTATATTCATCCTTTATGGCTTTATTCACATTCTCGATATTATTACCTATCATAGAACGACCTATCAATGGTGCAATTGAAGAATAAAATATTTCTACAGCATGCGTAGCAACAATAGAGATGGAATTACCAGAACCTATCAAACTCCTGTAAGCATCTTTTCCATTTTCCCCATGATTCAAAATATCTCTTAATGTTTTTAACCAGACAATATTACCAGCTCTTAAAAAAAGATTATTCCCATTCAATATTTTAAGACTGGATTCCAATGATTCTGTTGAGGTTTTTTTCAACCTTTCTACTTCACTGGAAGGAATATGTATGCCTCCATTATCTAATTTCTTTAACAAAGCTTCAGGGAAAACTTTTTTAAAGTCTTTTATTGCACCTTCACTAATGTCTATGCCGTTATCCATTTTAAAAACTCCAAATTAATCTGCTATAATAGCACATATGATTACCTTACAACCCCTTATAGGCATTTCAATCATGCCTTCACCCCTTTCAGACGCGAGTGGAATAGAATGTTTTAAACTCGTAAGCACGAATAATGAAATTGCTGAAGTCGCAAGAAAACAAGACTTGTCTCAACAGCTTGATAATAGTGATTCTATGGAAAAAGCTCCTAAACGAGAACAGGAAAGAACTCTTGGCAGAGGATTGCCAACTCCATCACTCTCTCCTAAAATGCCTAGAATGTAATTCATTATCCTATTGATAAAGTCTTTTTTTTCGAGTATAATGTGCATTAAGACATCAAGGAGATAAAAAATGTCAGAAATTTCAAGCCTTTTCGTTAGATATGTTAACTTTACCAATGAAGTAAATGCCCAAAAAGATGTTCAGAAAGAAGATAAAAAGGTTCTGGAAGAAGCACTAAAGGATGTTGGCATTTCTGGAGCTAGAAAAAAAGCATTCATGCATCTTGTTAAAGAAGAAACCATGGATGAAAAACAGAAAGCAACTAAAGATGAAGTTGAAGCAGAAATCGAATATCTGAGAAACGAGATTCGATAAATTTATAGTTAGGATTCCTGTTAAGATTCCGTCATTGTTTTAAAAAATACTTGACTATTATAAAATATTCATAAAATATATATATATTCCATACAGTTATGGAATATATATAGGACATTAAAACAATGACGACAGACTCTACACAAAATACATTAAATATATATAAGAACTTTAAAGATATATGTAAAGAAATTGGTGAAACATATATGAGGTGTGATCCAAATATTATTAGAATCCTAAAAATCAATGATGAACATTTTAAGAAGCTTAAAAATCCCGAAATAATTACATATATAAAAGAATATTTATATGATTATCTTGATAAAATTATTTCTTATGATGACCTGGATTATTTAAATCATATTCTCGATCTTATTCATATATCTTTTAAAAACAATATTACTATCAATAGTTTTGACATATATCAAGCTATTGCTCCTAGTTATCAAAATGCAGGAATACTAGGCTTAATGAAAGCAATCCAGCCAATCTTACATCTTGATGAAGTTCGAGATAAAATTATGGCTATCTCTATTATAGAAAAATATTCAGAGAATCCTAATATAAAGAAATATTTCATTTCCGCTATTGAAGAGATTCTCTGTTAACTTATAGATCATCTGGAAAAATATCGTTAGCAGAAAAATTCACATCTTCTACAAGATCACTAGGATTCTCTGCTAACAAATCCAAACTATCTTCTCCAGCAAGAATATCATCGGCTCCAGTTGGAGCAACTCTCTCTATGATTTCTTCTTCTGCATTTTCTTCCTCGATGTATTCAACATCATCCCACTTACCTCTAAGTTTTAATGGTACTTCCATAAAAGGTGTTCCTGATGCTTCAGGATGATTATTAACAAAAGTCATTTCTATAAAATTAATGGTTTTATCTTCACTTATTCCGTAAAACCCATCAAATGTTCCTTTATTGGCTGGATACCAAAAACGTAATGGAATTTCTTTATTTCCTAATCCTTTGGGGCTTTTTCCTCTTCCATTAGATGCATCCTTTGTCGTAATAACCAACCAATCAGAATCAGAAACATTACGAACAAAAGAAACTTCGCTAACAATAAACTCCTGAAATACAAATGCCTCATCAGATTGCATTGCAACATAAATACTTCTTGTATCATCAATACCAACAGCCATCCTCTTGGATAATGCAATTGACATCTTTACATCTCCTTTCTTTGATATATTCGCTCCATATTTAATAGCAGTTGCCAAATATTTAATTAAAGGTGTTTTTAAATTTAAATCAGAAGGATTAATTCCCATGAGAGTCTCCAAAATAATATGAATATCATAATATCAAAAAAAAAGAGCTATTATATTAAATATAACCAACAAGAGATAAGCACTATGTATCAAAATTTATTTTTATACCCACCATCAGCACCAGAAGAATCAATTAATATTTTAAAATTAATGCAAGCTGATAGCTTTTTGTCAGATAAAAAACAATATATGGCATCTGTCCTTATGACTGGTAGTAATAGTTTTTTTATTGTCGCTCTTTCTGATTTTACCGGAGGTATCGCTATTATATCAATTAGTGAAGAGCAGACAGGTATAGAAAAAATTATTGCTGATCGCTTAAAAGAGTTTCTGGAAAGTAATCAAAAATATTCTAAAAAAAATATTAAGGTCTCTTCGTATTCTTTCATGCCAGAGGAAATCAATGATATCTCAATTTGGGGAGCAATAGCAGAAGGAAAAACAGAGGATATCGTATTTGAAAGTGTCATGGAACTTTTACCAGAATTTTCTGATAAAAATCATAAGCTCCCTCCTCTTGAAATAGAAGATAATAGTTCTGATACTTCTAAAAATCAAGAAATCAATAAAGTTATTCATATCCCACCAACATCACAAAGAATGATGGATTCTTTAACACGTATTCTGAAACGTACTATTCAAAATACTATAGGAAACCATGATGTCACAATCAGAAATGAACCAATCCCATTAGATGATCTTGTACATACTAAAGGATATTTAGGTGCTCTTCTTATTCATGCAGCAATATATTGGGCTCCTATTATGAAAATGAAATCAGATAAACCAGGATTTAGAATCCATCTGAAGACAGATAATTCAAAAGACATGTATGGTAATTCTAATACAACATTAGGATATGATGTCATTGCTATCGATGTCGATAGCGTTCCATTGTTTGCTATCCCTGTAGGGGAAATTATTAAAAGGTCACAGCGAACAAATCAAAAAGGAGAAACCATATTTGATATAATTCATATTCTTGAATCATCTGCCGCATGGCTATTTAAATATAATCATAAAATAGATGATTTTATTGTTTTCTTTGAAGGAATGGACCATGCCAACTAATATTAGAGGCTTACAAAGTACTAAAGCAAAATCACAAAATAAAGAAGAAGTCGTAAAAAAACTTGGTACGAGAATATATGATTGGCTTATCATTCCAACGAATGCGACTATTACAATGTGTACTATTACTTTAATGGCCTTTCTATTAGGTAAAATTTTTGGAATTGGCATATACCTTTCAACAGCATCATATTTCTTTATGAAATTTTTCTTAAAACAGCTTGAAAAAGCTCCATTAAAAATACCAGCACAAGAAAAATTAATGGATGAACATCAGCCTAATCCAGGAAATGGGAAGCCAATGAAAGGAAATGGTATTTTTTATATAGGAACATGTACAGATAGAATGTATCTTAATAAAGAAATCTGGCTTAACAACGATGACGCGAGACAGCACTTTCTTGTTTTAGGTACAACTGGTGCAGGAAAAACTGAGCTACTAACAGGATTCGCTGCTAATGCATTATCATGGGGGTCAGGTTTAATATTCGTTGATGGTAAAGGTGATATTAAACTTATGGCAACTCTTCACGCTCTTTCTATGAGATGGGGAAGAAGTGCTGACTTTATGATTCTTAACTTTATGCCACAAACAGATGCCAATGCTCCAGGTGAAATTGCCTCCAATACTATGAATCCATATACAACATCATCTGCGTCAGATATTATTCAGCAAATCGGTGGTCTTATGCCATCTGCTGGTGGTGATGGAATGTGGAAAGATCGTGCTATGACAATGATATCTGCTGTTGTCTATGCTTTAGCTTGGGCCAGAGACAATGGATTAATAGATTTAAATCTTGCTGCATTGCGTAAATATATTCAGTTCCCAAATCTTATTACTATTTTAACAGATGAAAAATTTGCAACATTGCCAGATGTTTGGAAAAACAACTTATCAATTTATCTCTCATCACTTGCTGGATATAATGGAAAGCCTGATCCTGACCAAAGTGATGACTGTCTGAAACAGCACGGATTCTTGGAAATGCAGTTTACTGGTCCTTTGGGATCACTTGCCAACGATTATGGACATATTTTTAATAGTGAATTTGGTGAAGTTGACATGTTCGACGTTGTTCTTAATAGAAGAATACTTGTTGTTATGTTGCCATCACTTCAGAAAATGCCTGAAGACGTTGAACGTATGGGTAAAATTGTTGTTGCTTCATTAAAAACCATGATGGGTGCAACACTTGGTAACGTTGGTGCCACAAAAGGTGGTAAAATTCTTGATGTTATGAAACGTCGTGTAACGACTGCTCCATATCCATGTCTTGTTATTCTCGATGAGGTTGGTTACTACACCGTTGAAGGTATGGCAATGATGGCTGCACAGGTTCGTTCATTGGGCTTTAGTATGATTTATGCTTCGCAGGATTTAAAGGCAATGACACGATTGAATGAAAAAGAAGCTCAATCTATTATTGCTAATACTAACACCAAAATTGTTATGAGAACAGAAGATGCTGATACTATGGAACTTGCAGTTAAAGCTGGTGGTCAAGGTGAGCGTGTTAAATCTGGTTCATATCAGACAGGTGAAGATATTTTTGGAAATACAGAATGGTCTCCTGATAAAAACTTTGCAATCAGTTTCGAAAATAGAATTAATGAACTTGATTTAAAATCACAGGGTCCGGGTGAATTTACGTTATTACATCTTGATTTTATTGTTCGTGGAAAATCATTTTATGTAAGTACTCTTTCAACCTTCAAAGATGAAGACAGTGTTGAAGTCGCTCCAAATCAATTCATTGTTGTTAAACGTCCTGATATCGACGCTATAGAATCAGATAAAAAAATACCACAAATTCTGAATAAAATTCTTGATTTTAATTTAATAGAAACAACAAAAAATGATGTTCATAAAGAAATTAAGGCACTTCCAGATTCAGAGCTTACCATTTTACATGCCAGAATGAAAGAGGAAAGAAAAAATTCCAATGAAACCGTTATGAATCAATTAGGTGTTACATTGGCATATTTACATATTAAAGCAGAGTCACAAACAAATGGATTTATAGAAAAGACCAGATCAATTAGAAAAACCCCAGATATCTATGCATCAGAACTAGATGATGATATGTTAAGTTCACCTCCTAGCATGCCTAGTAGACCTCATGGTATTGAAGTTGACCATAATGGCTTACAGGATATTGATGATTCCATTATTTCTAATTCTGACCCAATTATGGATGCTATTATGGACATTCCAACAACAGAAGATATGATAGATAAAACAGATGATGAGAAAACCATAGATATTATTGCATCTATGGATGCTGACTTAACTGATAATGAAATGAATAAAACAACAGATAAAGTTAAAGAATCCGATTCACTTATGAATGATATCTTTGATAGTATTAATGAACATGAAGTTCCAGAAAAAACTAATACCAGTTATAGTGACATAGGTTCAATAGATTCTGAAGACATTATGTTAGAATTACAAAAGAATGAAAAGAAAACAGATGATACTGATAAAGCTGATACAACATCAACAGAAAGTACATCTTCTACATCTTCTTCTACCTCTGGATCAGAAGTACCAGTAACGTCATCATCTAAAGCTGAAGTCGAAGAAGATAGCTTCTTGGATTTAGATAATTTTATGAATGCTATTTCTAAAGATGATTTGTAATCTGATATGATAAATAAACTAACAATAATGGAAACACTCTAATGGATGAAGAAAAAAAAGCGCCAGATAACACTCCTATCAAGAATAACAAGTTGGATATTCTTAATCTCTTTAAACCAAGATTTAAAGAGACAGGCAAAAAAATTATTAAAAATTTTGAACTAGATGTGAATTTTGCTGATGCTTTAAATGATATGCGTGTTAAAGCATTACAAAAGGAAAAAGATGAAATCCTTATCTCAAAATCAACAGACCCTAAAGAAAGATTCAAAGACGGAATTAAACAATTTAATTTATCTAATGAGGATATTAAAAAGAAAGCAGAGCAGTCAGCAATTATTTGTAATATTATGTTTTTAATTACAGCCGTCATTATTAGCTTAATAGTTATTAATTATCCACTTCATGCAAGAATATTTTCTCAGATAATTTTTCTTATGCCATCCTTATCATTAATATTCTTATTGCTAACCCTCACTGCAAGGTGGGGATATTATAACTATTGTATTAGGAATAAAGCTATGATGAAATTTAAAACATGGGTTAAAACACCACAAAATTGGTTGCCTTCTGCAACTCTAACAAAAGTAAAAATGATTGTTTTTATAGGTTTGATGTCTTTATCATTCCATAATACAAATGCTTTTGCTGACTCTTCAAGTTCTTCTTGTACATCTTCATCAAGTTCTGATGTCGTAGGTACTTTTACATTGCCTTGTGACCAAGATGTCTATAAAAATATGCTTGAAAAGATTTTCCCCAATGTAACACCTTTAGGAACTCCAGCGATAACTGCAAGTGGGGAATCCAGTGCAACTTCTTCTGATGGTGCAACAGCTCTTGCCGATTCCTTTCAGGCATTCTTAGCTGTCTTAATGTCATTGGCAATGTCTGGTTTGGCTTTTCATATGATTTCAACATTAGTTTCAGTTGCCCATGAAGGAAGTATGATTTCTCAACGCTGGTCTGTTGTATGGTCTCCAATTAGAATATTTTTTGGTGCAGGAGCATTGGCTCCATTCATTAAAGGATATTGTATTGCTCAGGTTTTAGTTCTCTATTGTGCATTATGGGGAGGTTCTCTTGCAAATATTATGTGGACTGCATATGTCGATGGATTAACATCTCCAAGTGTTCAAGCTACTTCTATGCCAAATCTACAAGGTAATTTCTCTAAATTGGCAAGCGAATTAGCATGTTGGGAATCATTAAATGCTTATGGAGATAGTTCAGATACAAATCTACCAACATCATTACCTCAACTTGCATTAAGTGGAGACTCAGGATCATTTGCATCTATTGATAAAAGCATATACTTCAAATATCAATCATCCCAAGAAGGTGGCTCTGACCCAATTTGGGCACTATATTCTGTTGACTTTGGACCATTATGTGGGTCTATGACCGTTAAAGTTTTGACTAATGGTATCTATGCTAAATATGGTCAATCTGTCAAACAAGCAATTAATACATTTATTACAACAAATGACCAAAAAATGTCCACTTATGCAAAAGCATCTATAAATGGACAACAAACAACAGAACAACTGTCTCAAGTCTCTAGTACATTGGTCTCTTCATATAACACAGCATTAAATTCATGGGGAAGCGGGATTTCTTCTTTGGTTTCTAGTATTAACAGCGAAGATGGTTCTATGAGTTCCTTTGTTCAAGATTCTAAAACATATGGATGGGCTACAGCCGGTGTTTATTATATGAATCTTAGCAGAATGCAAGAAAGAACCAATCAAATTATTGAAGCAGGAAGTGAGATTTCTGCGGTTCCTGGAAATTCAATGAGTGATGGATATAAAATAGAAAATTCTAATCTCTCTGGCACAATGGGTGGAGATGCGTACAAAACATTACAGCAACAAATATCTGGTGTTTTAAGTGGAGAAAATACAACCACACAAACCGTTGATTCTGCTTCATCTTCTCTTTCCTCAGCAGCAAAGGGAGGGAATATTGATGGACTGAATGTGAATACAAATACTATGTTTGTCACTGATAGTGATAATGTATTAGGAAAAATTTCTAATTGGATAGGAACAATGTTAGGGAAGGTATTCGTATTATTCTTTAATGTTACAGGGTCTAATGCATCTTCTTCTTATTCAACTGTTTCTGGTAGCGAACTTCAACAAATGGTTGAATTCGGATATAACCTTATTGCTGTTGCAGAAGCAATTTTCTTACCTATTGCTTTAATTAAAATGGGGGTTCTTGGAAAAGCTGCACTTATTTTTGGCAAAACAATTACTGAAGGCCCTGCTGGATTTATATCTGGATTGGGAGAAAGTGCAGTTGCCACAGCATTAGGGAAACTCGTAGGACCAGTAATATCTGCTATTATGGGGCTATGTGGTGTTCTTTTAATCGCAGGTATCGTACATGCATACATTCTACCTATGATGCCATATATTCACTTCTCAATGTTCGTTATGTCAATGGTCATCTTCGTTGTAGAAGCAATGATTGCTGCACCACTCTGGGCCTTTATACATATCAAGCTTAATGGACAGGAATTAATAGGACACGAACAAAGAACTGGTTATATGTTAATATTTAACCTCTTCTTACGCGCTCCTTTAGGAATGTTTGGACTCTTTTTATCTTTAAGTATTTTTGATGTTATGATTTTCTTCTTGAAATTAACATTCTATCCAGCCGTATATTCTGGACAGGATATGACAGCTGCAACAAGTGCAGGGTCTAATAACTTAGGATTAATTGGTACAGTTGTGATGTTATTTATGATGACATACTTACACTTTATCATTGCAATGCGTTCATTCGAACTTATCAGTGAATTACCTAATCGTGTTGCGAAATGGTTTGGAGCTCAGGCAGTAGAAACTGAACATGGTATTGGCAAACAACTCGGTAGCTTTATGGCAGGACAGGTTGCTAGTCAGGTTGCTGGCAAAATTATGGGAGCTGTTGGTGGCGCTCCTGGTGAAAGCAAAAGTGGTCAAAATGGTGGTACAGCAAGTGCATATACAACAAAAGACCCATCATCTCCTACCGGTCCTAATGATGGAAGCTCTCCTGGTGGAGCAAGCGGTGGACCAAGTGGACCTTCTGGATTGGGTGGAGGAAGCACCCCTTCTGGTTCAGGATCAGGTGGAAGTAGCAGAAGTCCTTCTGGCACTTTAAAATCAACACTAAGTTCGTCCTCAGGTAAGAATTCTATCAAACAGAGTATTGCTAATAAAGCAAACACATCTGGCACACCATTGTCAGATGACCATCAGTCTGCAATTAGTAATTTCGTGGATCAACTGGGAGATGATTTAAATGATGAAAGTATTACTGATTCAGATAAAGAGAAAATGACAACAGATAGTGGAATAGAAGAAAGATTAACACTTGCAAATGTTCCTGATGTTCTCAGAGCCCATATTAAATCTGCATTAAAAGGAGATTAATAAGAGAGAAAAACTCTCTACGAATAAAAAAGCCCCTAAACTTTTAGGGGCTTTTTTATTCCTTTCTATCTTCGATAGCGATATTCATACGAGTCTTCCACTGAGGGTCAGATGTCATATCATTCATTTTTACATAGGCTTCGTAAGCCATGGCAAAAACATTGATTTCATGGCCATCCAAGTCATCAATATGAATCTTCTTCTGAATAATCTCATTCAAAAAATTACGAACAGCACCATCAGCAATCGTTGCCGCTCTCATATAAAAAACGTCAAGCTCAAGACCACTTAAGTCACGATAATAAATAGCAGACTTTCTTGCAATCTCCAACTGTTGCTGACGCATATTATTAATACTCTCATTCAAAGCATCAATAATAGCCATACGCTTCTTAATGGATTCATCCTTATCCTGAAGACGATCTGTCTTAACAGAAGAAGCAGTGTTATACTTCTGAACAAGGTTGTTGTAGTCCCTTTTCAGATTAGCATAATTGTTATCCATCTTCTTACTGTTGAACGTAATATCTTCATTATCACGCTTGACAATATTAAAATTATTATTTCTGATCTCGAACTCCTTATTGAAGTTATCCATGATGGAGTTATAAGTCAGAACATAATTATTTAAAATGTCTTGCTCTTTTCGAGCTTGCTTCGCCTGAAAATGGTTTCCCCAATCACGACCGATTTGACCAGCCTGTTGGAAAAGACCATATTTCATAGCATTAGAGATTTCTTCAAACATTTTATATACCTTGTATTGTTAATTACTGAAAGTAATATAACATATTTATGTATATATGTCAATACACTTTATCTATAAAATGATAAATTTAATAAAAAATATTTATTGACATATATACAAATAGCAAAATTAGGAAAGATGTCCATATCTATCCGTGATAGCTTCTCCCATGTGAGTTTTCCATTGAGGGTCTATCTGCATATCATTCATTTTAATAAATGATTCATAAGCCATAGCAAAAACATTGATTTCATGATTTAGTAAGTTATCTATTTCTAAGTCTTTACGAATGATTTCCTTCATGAATCGACGTACAGCACCATCTGCAACCGTAGCAACTTCTAAGTAACGAGCATCAGATTCCAGTTCTTGTAAGTCTCTATAATGGATAGATGACAAACGAGTTAGTTCAGCTTGTTCTTCTTGAACTATAGAAAGGACAGATTCCATTTCATGGAGATGGGAATCATATTCTTCTAAAATTTCATCAATATGATCTATATTACGTTCAGGGTTCTGAGATAACGCTTCAATTTTCTGATTTAAAAGTTGACTTTTTTCATAAAGTTTAGTGTATGCATCACATGTCTTTTTAAAATGGTCTTTAGTAACCTGATTTTCCATAGAAAGATCATTAGTCAATCTATGCCATTCGTTAATGCACTCTTGATAATATTCTTGAAACTTATTTAAAGAAATACTGGCTTGTTGTAGATTTCCATTCTGAATAGCAGATAATGCACTTTTTTGCCATCTGTCTCTTTGCTCAACAACTAAAGTATTATATCCATTGGGATAACCGCTAATCATAAAACCTCCTTATAGTTTATACATTAAGGAATATATCACAATCCTCCCAATATGTCTATACATATTGACAAATTCAATATTTATGCCAGAAAAAACATAAAAAATATTGAATTTGTCATTTTTTATGGGTATGATTCGAGGAGTAAACAACTTTACTTGCATTAATGAGGTTCTTAGGCATTAGATCAGAGATAGACATACCCAAGGAATTCTGTAGCCATTCCATGGTATCTTGTGTAGAAATTTTCTTTTCTTCAACTGAGGTCTGCATGGGTTACTCTCCGTTTTCTCTATGAATTGGACTATAATCAAAAGAGTGCTAAAGGTCAAGTTAAAAACAAGTTAGAAGTCTAAAAAAATATAAAGGAATACGAAATGTTGAATGACCCATTGAATCGCTTAATTGTTGCTTGTCGAGGATTAGGACTTATCAAAAAAAAAGAACGAGGAGAACCAGGAGCTTTAATTATAGAAGGTGATAGATCAGAATTTCCTGATAGACTTTACAATCTTTATGAAGTCTTGGAAAGCTTGACTGATGAAACTGTTAGAAGTCATATGATTAAAAGTGAATTGGCTGCAGCAAGTATTATTGCATGGATGGAATCCGAAGGTATTGATGTTGAAATCCCCCAAATGATTTCAGATTATGTCATTAAAGATAAGAAGCAAAAGATACCAAATTCATTGGCTAAAATAATTCATGAAAGAGAACAGACATTAAGACTTATGGGAAGTGCTGCTCCCAGAACAATAAAAATCAGCAGTATCTCACCTAACAAGAATAAAAAATAAATATACATATATTTCCTATGCAAGAATCCCCATTAAGATAATATCTGAGGAGTATGTATAGGAGATATAAATTTATGGGTAACACTGACATTGAAACTATAAGAGAACAGATAAACAGCCTATTGGATAAAAAAACAGGAAATACATATAATGTATATGTAGATAGCTGTAGCTCTATGGCTGTTTTAGGAAAAGTTGATATTCTGCAAAAAATGAATCCAGTTGATATTGCTAAAAATTTTCAACTGCTTTTTGATTTAAAGTCTATTGAAAATGAACAACAACGTGAAGATGTAGGAATGCAAAATCGTTTTTTTGCTGTCTTGTTTGATTTTGCTGATAACTCCAGACCAAACATATGGAAAAAAGTTCCAGGTGTAGGTATTTTGGCAACAGATGAGAATAAGGAAACAGTTCTATTAACTTCTAAAATAGAAGATGGTGATGCGAAATTCCTATTATACAAATCATTAGATGTTCTTCCTGTCTTATCCGAAAGGGTTAGAAATCAAGGAAGCTTAGCATTGTTAAAAATGGATAATAAAGAAGATTTTATATCATCTCTTGAATTAGTAGAAGAGGGATATGATATTGCAGACTTTTACACTTTTTTACAGGATTTTCTTCCTGAAGATAATAAAAAACAACATTCTATTAATAGAATCAGCCCAAGTATCTAATTAATCCTTGGCATTTAAGCAGTCATTTATGTCTTCAAAAGATATATTTGACTGTTTTTCTTTGTCTATCGAACATTGATAAACATCCCCCCTGTTATTAATAATAAGATTGCTATTTGTTTTGTCCCAAAAGGCAAACGTTCCTGTTCTATATTTAAACGTTAATTTATTTGGAATTAGAATGTCATTTGCTGATAACAAAGACTTGAGGATAGGAGATAATAAAGAGATATCTTCACTATCAGCACGAATAGGAATAAAATATGGTTTTTTATGTGGAAATGGTTTTTCAGGCAATGTAAGCTGACCGTCTTCTATTGAAAAAATAACAGCAATTGTAACTGGAGGAGGAGCTTCTACATTATTTGAAGGTGCTGTATCGTTAGGTTTATCTGAAGCGGACTCCTGAGATGATGATGTATAGATTCCTATCCATTTACCATTCGTATTACTGGAACTCTGAAAAGTAAATGAACAACTTGGATATAACGTTGCTAATTGTTGAATTGCTAATTGTTTTTGAATATCATCTGATGCAGGAGTTTGGATAGAGACTGAAACAGTAGGAGCTGAATTACAAATTGACATAACGTAACCTTATTTATTATTTATAACAATTTTAAATTAAAAATGGTAATATATCAATATAAAAAAAGGAATATTCATGTTTGATTTATCTCTATTAGATGAACATAAAGTTATTTTATCACTTTTTGTCTGGTTCTTAACGGCATTCTGGATTAGCTTTTCCGGGATGTTAGTCTGGAGACTTCCAGTTATTTTTAAAGTAAATTTTACAGACTGGACAAAAGACAGAACAGAAACAACAATTATGGGTAGGAGCCATTGTGACTCTTGTAATAGAACACTTATAGCAAAAGATTTAATTCCTGTTCTTGGATGGATACTTAATAAAGGTCAATGTCCTGCATGCCATTCAAAGGTTTCTATTCAATGGCCTTTAATGGAAGCAATTTTTGCAACACTAGCTGTTGGTATATTTTTTATTCCAATTCCCTTTCATGATAGAATTGGCCTATGGTTACTATTTTTATGGTTAACCCTTTTATCATGGATGGACGACAAAACCACATGGTTGCCTGATATCTTTACATTCCCTGTAATTTTTTCAGGATTAATATTCTCTCCTCTTGGCACACCTATGATGAGAGCAGAGGGAGCATTAATGGGATGGTGTCTCTTTTTGATATCTCTTTCATGGTTATGTTGGAAAAGAAAGTCTTTTGAATTTATGTCATGGGGAGATATAATTTTAGCTGCTGGTGCAGGAGCATGGTTAGGATGGAATCATATGGTTTCCTATTTATTCCTAACAATATTCATTGGGTTAATATATGTATCTGTGAAAAAGATTATGGATTCATCCACTGAATATACGGAAGATGGAAAAATGCAAATCCCATTTGGTCCTGCAATGTCATGTGCTTTAATAGTAAATCTTATATTATTAGAGATTTTTCACATACAAATGATTTAAGTGATATAATATTTTAGAAATTAATTATAAGAGGACTATTTAAATGGCTGCCAAAAAGAAAAGAAAAGTGATTAAGCAATCAACCTATGTTGGAAAAAAATCTTTAATGGATATGTTTGGAACATTAACAACTATCACTAAAGGGTCTTTATCATCTTATTCTATTATTGATACAGCAATAAATGATACAAATAAAAGCTTTGGTTCCATTATTGTCGGAAAAGATGGGTCTGCTGGGACAGTTATCGAATATCGTGGATCAACCAAAATGATTGATAGATCAGAACTGCTTGATATTATTGGTAGATTGTCTAAAGACATGGCTGGGTTAATGTCCACTTCTCACCATACATTACAGGTGTACTTTTCTAGAAATCCTAATGATTCTAAAGCATTGATTGAAAAAATATTAATTCCTGGCAGAAATACTGCACAAAAAATAGGAATGGATTTATCTGATTTATTCTATGAAGATCAAAATTTCTTGCCAAAATGGATTGCTAAAGAAGATATTTTCTTTGTGTTATGGACTAAGCCCTCCATTTTATCAAAAGAAGAAAAAGAATCTATGGAAAGACAAGAAGATGAAGAAGAAATGAAAAGTGTATGGCGTTCAATTATTTTACCAGAAGCCATAGATATTCAAAATCCTTATCGTGTTGGTCGTATGATATTACAACGTCATAGAGCGATGGTCTCATCCTTTGTCTCGTCATTAAGAGATATTGGCTTTGCATTACATCTTCCTAATGCTCAAGAGTCCATGCGTGTTATTCATGATTCAATATATCCCGGTCAAGCAGAAGGAGAATGGAAAGCTCTTTTAGAAGGAACTGAAGAAAATGTTGAATTAGAAGATAGTAGTAGGAAAACCAACTGGATTCGAGAAACAGCACTTGATAATCTTTCTGCTTTAATGTGGCCTAGAATGGATGAGCAATTATTTACAGAAGATGCAGAAGAAATATCAGGCAACATATGTCGTGTAGGTCAAAACTATTTTGGAACCATTGATTTACATACCCCACCTCAAGAATTGCAGTCATTCTTACATCTTTTAAGACGTATTATTACCCAAGATGGTGGAAGTGAATTCCCTTGGAGATATTCATTATATGTCGAAGGAGATGGTTTGGGTGGTTTAGGTATGCGAAGTATGTTAGCATCTATTTTATCATTTACAACACCTAGTGGTTATAATTTGAATATTAAACGCTCGATTGATGCACTTAAAAGAATGCATCAGGATAATGGTGAAACAATTGTCTCTGTTCGAATCTCCCTTTCAACTTGGTGTCCTGTTTCAGATGGTCTAAAAACATTAGAAAGACAAATTCTATCACTCTCAAGAGCGACTGAAGCTTGGGGACATTGTATGGTTTCTGCTGTTTCAGGAGACCCTTTAGCATCAACAATGGGAACTGTTTTAGGAATTGGACGAGCTTCAACTGCTCCAAATTTTGCTGCTCCTCTTTCTGATATATTAGCAATGTTTCCTTGGCAGAGAGATGTTTCACCATGGAATACAGGAAGTTGTATATTCAGAACAGAAGATGGTAGAATATTCCCTGTTGAATTGGGATCACATTTGCAAAATACATTTAATGAATTAATTTCTGCACCCCCAGGTTCTGGTAAATCTTTTTGGTTAGCAACTACAAATATGGCAGCATGCTTATCACCTCGTGCAACTCAAGGTGTCGGTGGATATGATTTGCCTGTTATACGAGTTATTGATATTGGACCATCTCAAAGAGGATTCACAACCATTGTAAGAGATTCATTACCATTATCTCAAAAAGATAAAGTTATCTTTAAAGTTATGAGAATGGCAAAAGAATTTGCTATTAATCCATTTGATACTCCACTTGGTAGCAGAACACCAACAAAATTAGATGAACAGTTTCTAGAATCATTTTTATGTATTTGTGCGACTTCAGAAAAAGGAGAACTCCCAGATAAAATGTCAGATATGATTGGACAAATAGTTCGTTCAATATATCTAAAATTCTCTGATAAGGAAAGACGTAATATATCTCCTAAAGAATATCAACTCGGAATGAATAATGAAGTCGATATGGCTTTAGAAAAATATGAGTTTAAACCAAAATATTGGTGGAATATTGTTGACTTCTTTAAAGAAAAAGCAAACTTTAATGGAACTTATGATGACACATTGATTAGACTTGCTTATATTGCTCAAAGATATGCTGTCCCAACTATGACAGATTTGATTTCCTATACAAATGAATCGATTGAGAACTCTTATGGAGCTGTTAAGGTAAACGGACAACCATTATTGGAATCATTCCAAACAACAATAGAAGCTTTGGTAACTAAATATGAAGTCCTTGCTTATCCAACTGAATTTGATTTAGGAAATTCACGTATTGCTGTCTTGGATTTACAGGGTGTACAAGGTGGAACAGGAAATGCAGGAGATAAACAGACAACCATTATGTATATGTTGGCACGTTTTAAAATGGCATCAGAATTCTATGGTAGTAAAGATATTATTAACGAGTTTAATCCTGATTATCATGATTATCATCTCCCAAGATTGGAACGTATGAGTTCTACACCAAAAAGATTGGTGTTCGATGAATTCCATCGTACTGGATCATCAAAATTAATGAGACAACAGATTGAAAGAGATATGCGTGAAGGTCGTAAATTTAATATTCAAATAGCATTAGCATCACAGTCTTTGGCAGATTTTGATGACATCTATTTTGAATTGGCATCAGGTGTCTGGATTATGGGAGTTGGTTCCAATATGGATATTGATATTGCTAAAAAGAAATTAGACCTGTCAGACACAGCAATGACATATCTAAGAAGGAAACTAGGTGGAGCAAGAATGGATGGTAGCGGTTCCCCATTCTTGGCTCATTTAAAAATGCGTGATACAGTTCATGAACACTATGTTTTAAATACATTAGGACCAAGACGCATATGGGCTTTCTCAACAACAGCAGAAGA
>Ga0157365_10000104_pt1 | contig 39597 bp, 37 predicted proteins | sample AttsexASBM3_FD_111478 | JGI IMG/M metagenome (GOLD analysis project Ga0157365, IMG submission 111478) | Fungus gardens microbial communities from leaf cutter ant in Ribeirão Preto, State of São Paulo, Brazil - Atta sexdens ASBM3 | ecosystem: Host-associated > Fungi > Mycelium > Unclassified ...
ATGAACTGAGGAGACAGGCATGTCACAGACTGAAGTCATCCTGCTGCAGCGCGTTGAGCATCTGGGCCAGATGGGCGATATCGTCCGCGTCAAGCCCGGCTATGCCCGTAACTTCCTGCTGCCCCAGGGCAAGGCGCTTCGCGCCAACGCCCAGAACCGCCAGCGTTTCGAGACCGAGCGCGCACAGCTCGAGGCTCAGAACCTCAAGCGTCGTGAAGAGGCCGAGCGTCTCGCCGAGCGTATGCATGGCCTGAGCGTCGTCATCATCCGTCAGGCTGGTGACAGCGGCAGCCTTTATGGCTCCGTCACGACGCGCGACATCGCGATTGCCGTGACCGCTGCTGGCCTGACCGTCAGCCGCAACCAGGTCGTTCTTGCCGAGCCGATCAAGCTGCTCGGTCTGGTCGAGGCCCGCGTGGCCCTGCACCCGGAAGTGTCGATCCCGGTTACCGTGAACGTTGCCCGTTCGGAAGAAGAAGCCGAACGTCAGGCACGTGGCGAAGCCATCGTCGCTGAAGAGGACGAATATGTCCTCGAAACCGAAGTCGAAGGTGAAGACGCCGCGACCGAAGGTGAAGTCGAAGGCGCAGCCGTCTGAAAAGACGTATCGCTCTGCGATTGATTGCAAAACCCGGCTGCCTCAGGCAGTCGGGTTTTGTTTTATTCGGCCCTGTTGACGATCTCCGGTTTTCCTCGTTCAATTACTTGAACTGACGAAAAAAGAGCGGGATCGACCATGATATTTCTGCTGGACCGGGTTCTGAAGCGATTCATAAGCGCCGGCGCATTTGAGGTCATCCTGCCCAGCGGAGAAAAACGCCTCTATAAAGGCGCGCGTTCCGGCCCGAGCGCCGCCATTCATGTCAAGACGGACAAGGCGCTCAGGGCCTTGCTGCTGAATTCAGGTCTCGCTTTTGGTGAGGGCTGGATGGACGGCACGATCGTCTCGGTCGACTGTACGCTCGAGGATGTGTTGAGCGTCCTCATGCTCAATATCCACGACAGTCATCATATGCTCAGTCGCTTCGAGGAAAAGGCACGCTTTCTCACGCGGTTCTTCAGGCAGTTGAACGGGCAGCGGCGTTCGCGTCGCAATGTCGCGCATCACTATGATCTGAACGGAAGGCTGTACGATCTCTTTCTCGATGAGGACCGTCAGTATTCCTGCGCCTATTTCACGTCTGATGACATGACGCTGGAAGAAGCGCAGCTTGCGAAAAAGCGCCATATTGCCGCCAAGCTTCTGCTCGACCGGCCCGGCCTCGATGTGCTGGATATTGGCTGTGGCTGGGGGGGCATGGCGCTGACTCTTGCGCGCGACTACGGAGCCAAGGTGACAGGCATCACGCTCTCCCAGGAGCAGCTGCAGGTGGCGCGTGAACGTGCCCGTGCCGCGGGATTGGAGGGCCTGGTCACGTTCAAGCTGATGGATTACCGAAAGCTCGACAGGCGCTATGATCGTATCGTCTCGGTCGGCATGTTCGAGCATGTCGGGATCGGCCATTACGACACCTATTTCCGCACCGTACGCAAGGCGCTCAAGCCTGACGGCGTGGCTTTGATCCATTCGATAGGGCGCATGGATGAGCCGGGCTCGACCAATCCCTGGATCGATAAGTACATCTTCCCTGGCGGCTATTCTCCGGCCTTGAGCGAGGTTCTGCCCTCGGTCGAGCGTGCAGGTCTCTGGGTGACGGATTGCGAGATCCTGCGTCTGCATTACGCCAAGACGATCAAGCACTGGCGCGCACGCTTCGCCGCAAATCGCGATCAGATCAAGGCGCTTTACGATGAGCGCTTTTGCCGGATGTTCGAATTTTATCTTGTCGGCGCTGAACTCTCCTTTCGTCTGCAGGGGCACATGAATTTCCAGCTTCAGCTCACGCTCGATATCGACGCCGTACCGCTGACCCGGGACTATCTTTGCCAACCCTGAGGTGAAGAGCAGTGAACCGCGCGAGCCCGGGCGGCAAGCGCGTCAGCGACGATCCCAAACAGGCCTAGTCATGATTTGTTAAGAAGAATGGACTCTCGAAACCGCGACTCACGGTTTCGTTATGTCACATTTCATGTCACGTATTAGCGAATGAGAAACATTCGCAACCCATATCGTGGGGCGATCCTGCCTGGCCCCGGTATCATCCTCATCGCAGCGCTTGGAGCCTTAGCGCCGCCTGATGCCTCGGCGCGCGACGCACCTGTTGAGGAGGATAGCCGCGTTGCCCCAGACAGCGTGGGCCATACCTCGCTTCGCAAGGGGGGCAGGACAGGACGGGTCGCCGCTAGCCTCGCAGGCCAGCGGCGCATGCAGGAGAGCGCCGGGCGAGTCCGTCGGCGCCATGAAGTGCTGACCGTCATCGGTGAGCGCGGAAGCTATGCCGCGTCCGACAGCAGCATGGGCGATAAGCGTTCCACACCCTTTTTTGAGCAGACGCAGACAACCAATGTCATTACCCGTCAGACTCTGGCTGATTTCTCGCCCCAGACCATGGAAGACATGGCCAAATATGTGCCCGGCATGGCGATTGGCAATAATTTTGGCGGGACGCAGGATGCCCTTGTCAAACGTGGCTTCGGGGCGATCGATGACGGATCGATCCTGCGCGATGGCATACGCATGCCCATAGGGCGTAATTATCAAGGCGACACCGCCGAGCGGGTGGAGATACTCAAGGGGCCAGCGTCGCTTTTCTATGGGATGCAAGAGCCGGGCGGCGTGATCAATGTGGTGACAAAAGCGCCCGATTTTAGGCGCTGGGGCGGCGGGTTCGGCACACAGTGGAGTTCACTCGGTGGCGGAAATGGCCATGTCGACGTCACCGGACCGCTTGGGAAGAGGTTCGCTTTCCGCCTGATCGGAAGTTACAGGAACGAGAATTACTGGCGTAATTTCGGCTCCAACAGGCAGATACTCGTGGCCCCGACACTGAGCTGGCGTCAGGAGCGCTGGGATGGCGCGCTAGCCTATGAATTTGTCGATTACAACAATGTCCTCGATCGCGGTGCTGTCTTTATGGGGAATAATCCAATATCAGGCCCGCAAAAGCGTGTGGACGAACCCTGGACCGCTTCTTTCGGCACGCGTCACCTTGTCGCGAGCCATTTGGGCTATCGCCTTGGCGCCCATGACCGCCTGCGTCTGTCTGGTGGGTATAACCGCGACGATTATCACGACAGGCAGGCCGATCCATCGAGCTACTCTCCCCGTACAGGCGTGCTGTTGCGCCGGTATCGTGCCAATGGAGGGACCATCCGTGCGAATGGCAGTGTGGCGCTCGATTATCTGGCCGATCACACGTTATGGCGCATGCGTCACGAACTCACGGCTGGGATCGATTACGAGAACCGCAACCAGAACCAGGGCGCTTTCTACCAGTCGGCCAATCAGGGGGGATTCTTCCCGGCCAATCCGATCTATGGTGGGCTGGCCCCCGTCGGCCGCGTGAATGCGGCGAACAGCAATCTGCAGCAGAATATCAATTCCGCCTCGGGGTATCTCAAGGACAATATTCACCTGACCAGCAGTCTGATTGCCAGTGGCGGTGTGCGCTATCAGTGGTTCGGGCTGCACTATGGCAGTGGTATTCCATTTGTTCGAACGACCGATGCCTCATATACGAAACCACTCCCCTTCGCCGCATTGGTGTGGCAGCCGTTCCGGACCCTCTCGTTTTACAGTGATTACTCACAATCCTTCGGGGCTAATCAGCTTTCGGCGGGTAGTGTGCTCGAAGGTGGATACAAACCGACAACCGGACGCGAGTTCGAACTGGGTGGGCGGTATGAGGATCATGGTTTGACCGCCGATGTCGCGCTGTATCATATCCGCAAGAAGAATGTTCTGCAGACGGCAGGGCTCGATGCAGACGGCAACCTAGTGCAGCGCCTGACCGGGTTGGCAGGATCGAAAGGGCTTGAGCCGAGCTTGAGCGGTGCACTGACTCGCCATTGGAGCGCCATCCTCTCCTATGCCTGGACGGATGCGCGCACGTTGCGCGACACGCCAGCCACCGAGGGGCATCAGTTGATCGGCGTGCCCAGGAACAGTGGCAGCGTCTTCCTGACCTGGAGTGGAAATCTCCCCTGGCGCAGCGTCGGGATGCGCGTTGGCGGGGGCGTTCATCTTGTAGGAACGCGGGCAGCAGCGCTGGACAACAGTTTCCAGGTCCCGGGTTACGGCACAATCGATGCCTTCGCATCCTGGACAGTTCCACGGCTCTTCGCCCGACAACTGAGCCTTCAGCTCAACGCGGTCAATCTGCTCAATCAGGGATATATCATCGCCCCGACCGGTTCTGCCTATCGTAATAGCTGGGGTCAGGGGCGCAGCTTTGGTGTGGCGACATCAGTGGCATTCTGAACGGGTCACCGCTGCAATGCGGAAGCGCGCAATCTTCTCGAGGGGGGAGGACGCAGTCCTCCCCGGCCGGAAACGGATGAGGGCCGGGCGCGGTCTTGGGAAGGACATGCCCGGTAGTCCGAAACAGGGTGGGCTGCGCCGCTCTGGGAGATGCGCGAGACCCTGTTTTCCGTTACGGCTGCAAACTCAGCTCAGCTTGAGAGCGACTGCCGAGGTCTTGCCGTTGCGTCCAACTTCGGTCTCGTAGGAGAGCGCCTGGCCGTCATTGAGGGAAGTGAGGTTGGCCTTCTCGACCGCCGAGATGTGCACGAACACATCGTCGCCACCGGCATCCGGCTTGATGAAGCCATAGCCCTTGGTGGAGTTGAACCATTTTACGGTGCCTGTTGCCATAACAAGGCTCCTTGATACCATGACGGCCACGCAGAAGAATTATGCGTGCAAACATGCTCCTGCGGGACTGGTCTTGGCGCCACATGCGCCCGAACGCCCGGGCAAGAGCACCCGTCTTCACCCTGTATGGGCGCTCGCTCGACGCTCTGCAAGCGCCTCGCAGCATCAGTTTTCGCGAGCGACCAGTTTTGCGAGCGTTGCGAACTCCGCGATCGAAAGGGTTTCGGCGCGTCGCGTGGCGAGGATACCAGCTTTTTCGAGTAGGGCTTCCCCCCCGATTGGCCGGAGCGAAGCGCGCAGCATCTTGCGTCTCTGGCCGAAAGCCAGATGGGTGACATGCTCCATGGCCTTGAACAATATCGCAGAGGGCTGCTCGGCATGTGGCACGATGTCGACGACTGCGGAGTCCACCTTGGGCGGGGGCGAGAACGCACCGGGGGGGATTTTCATCACCATGGCGCAACTTGCGCACCATTGGGCGAGTACGCCCAGACGCCCATAGGCTCCGGTATCCGGCGCCGCACAGATACGTTCGGCTACCTCGAGTTGGAACATGAGCGTCATACGCTCCCAGGAGGCAGCCTGACGCAACCAGCCTACCAGAAGCGGCGTCCCGACGTTGTAAGGGAGATTCGCCACGATCTTGCGGGGTGCCGGGCAGAGCGTGGTGCAATCCAGTGCCATGGCATCGGCCCTGACCAGATTGAGCCGCCCCTCGGCATGGGCCGCAAGCTCATCGAGCAGAGGCCAGGCGCGCTGGTCGATCTCGACCGCATGGACTGCGACGGCCTTGGTGTCCAGCAGGGCGCGGGTTAGGCCGCCAGGGCCAGGCCCGATCTCGACGACGTGACGTCCCGCCATATCGCCGCCAAGTGCGGCGATCCGGGCCACGATGCCCGGATCGAGAAGAAAATGCTGTCCGAAGGACTTCTTGGCGTCGAGTCCATGTATGCGGATGGAGTCCCGCAGTGAGGGAAGAGTCATCCCTGGCCTGAGGCCTTCTTCCCGTGTGGCTTGGCCGGTGCGGTGTCGTCCTCGACCGCGGGCGCATCGTCCTTTTTGGCCGTGGCCGCCTTGTCGTCCTTTCGCATCTCGATGACCGAGCGGCGTTCCAGATCGCGTTCGAGCTGACGCGAGGCCTGCTCGACGCGCTCGTTCATGAGGCTGTCTGCAATCTCGCTGGGGCTCTGCTGGGCGATATTCTTCTGCCCTTTGGAGCATACGGCGAGAAGCGCGATGCCATCGCTGGAGACGAGCGGACGGCTGGACTGGCCCACAGGCAGATCCGAGAGAACCTGACGCATCTGCGGGTTCAGGCGCTCCAGAACCAGCTGGCCGCCCGGATCAGAGGGATGCTTTTCGCCGATGCTGCGGTTGAGTGCCTCCATGGCGTCACATCCATGAACCGACTGAGCTGCCGACGTCGCCTTCTGGAGAGTCAGCTTCTGCTGATCCGTCGGCTGCTGCGGATTGAGAGGCGAGGAGAAGGGGAAGAAAGCCTGGCGCACGGTGACCATGGTCACGTTCTGATGGCCGATCGTGCGCTTGCCATTGACCGTCACGATGACGTAGCCCCCCGCGACCTTGACCGGATTCGAGATGGCGCCGATGGGCATCTGGCGCACGATCTCGACTACTGGGGGGTCAAGACTGTCTTCCTGTACCCAGCCCATGGTGCCGCCATCAAGCGCGGTCTGGGCCTGCGAGAACTGTGCTGCCACGATCGGGAAGGGGGCACCGTTACGCAGCTGGGTAATGATCGTCTTGGTGAATTCGAGTTCCGTTTCCGAATGGCGTGGATCGGCAACGGGGATGAAGATTTCGCTCACATTGTACTGTGCTCGGCCTTCCTCGGCGCGCAGAGCCTCTTCACGCTGCGTGATCTCGCGCGCGGTGATGCGGCCGCGGCCCGAGATTTCCTCACGCAGCACCTGCATCCACCCGATCTGCACCCGGATCTGGTCGATCAGCGTGGTGAGCGAAACGCCGTCTTGGGCCAGGCGGTCGCGCAGGGCATTCTTCGGCATGCCGTTGCGCGCTTCGATATTGTTGATGGCCTGGGCAATCTGCTGCGGCTCGACGTTGATGTGACGCTTGAGAATTTCCTGCGTCTTGATTCGTTCATCGACGAGCTGGCGAATGATCTGCGGGCGCAAACGCTGCATCAGGTCGGGGCTGATGTTCAGGCCGGTCGAGAGCGCAAACAGCTTGCCGCGGTTATCGACATCGCGTTCGGTCAGGACCTGCCCGTTGATCGTGCCCAGAATGGCATCCTCAGGCGGGATCGCGGCAGGGGACACGCTGCCATGGCCGGGGTGGGCACGCTGCGCATGATGAGCCGGCGCAGCCTGGGCCGAGAGGGCCGGCAGGGCCAGACAGGTGGCAAAACCCAGAAGCATCGCACGCATCGAGCGGGGCGTCCCGGTATGCGGGACAGCCCGAAGGAAGGGAGCGGAGAAGATCATTGCGCGTCCGTCAGCCATTGATTCCGAAGGTACCGATTGTCTTGAAGGTAAGGTTGAACAGCACGGTCGTGTTGCGCTGCTGACCACCGATCGAGGTATATTGCTTGATCGCAAGGATGTCCAAGCCGAAGCAGTCATTCGAATAGCCGATATCGCCACCGAGACTGACGAACTCGTGGCGCGACAGCGAGCGACGGCCGTAAACCGACGCGTGGTACTGCTTGTAGGCGGTCGAGAAGCCTGCCGTGACTTCATTGGTCGGGGTGTAATAGACCTGCGCCGGACCACTGACGCGGTAGTTTTCCGCGTAGAAGTAATAGGGCGTGACCGGCTCGTAGATATAGCCTGCATTGACGTGGAAAACCGGCACGCCGACGCTCACAAGCCCTTCGCCATAATCGAATTTCTTGCGCCAGGGATCGTAACGGCCACGGGCGGTCAGATCGAGATATTGATTGGGGCTCACCCGTACACGCGCCACGGGCGAGGAAAGATGGTGCGACAGGCCGGAATAGGGAATGCGGTTCTGGGTGATATGCTGCTGGATGCTTTCACCCACGAGGAAATCAACCGCATGGCCGCGCCACGTCCAGTTGCCGTGCACGCCGACATTACCGCGCAATCCGCCATCGAGACGGTCCGTACCGGTGTAGCGATTCAGGGAGAAAAGCGTGCTGTCGGTGAATTCGTATTGCAGAGAATCTTCATTCGGGATCATGCGCGTCGCGCTGTTGCCCATATTGGGGGCCGCAATGGCCTGAACGATCGGCTCGATGATCTGCGAGCCATGCCCATGGGCGAAGCTGCGCATGAACGGCCAGTTCATTTTCAGCGCTACAGTCGGGAGGACCCAGCCTGTCGTATGGGTGCCGGTCTCGGTGTAATAGAGCGGTTGTTCCGTGAGATGGCTGGCCTGATAGACCGTTGCATCGACGCGTGCGGTCAGGAGCCAGATTTGTCCCAGAACGTTATGAAAGGGGCGGTTCCAGTTCATCTGGATCTGCCCGCGCTGATCGCGCGTGCCCTGGGGGCGATAGACGTTGAAGTCGTTCGTATTCAGCGAGAATGTGCCGCCCAACGGGTCCGTCTCGGCCTGGAAGGCATAGGTGAAGCGCGGCAGGACGAAAGGCAGGTTCGAGTTGCGGATGACGCCCTGGTTCAGCCCCTGATAGAACTGACCGTCAAGACGCGCATAGGAGCCAACGCCGAAGCCGTCGATATAGGCTGTAGAGCTCAGCGTTTCATTGCCGTAACCGGTGATGCGATAGTCGCGCATGTAGTTGGCTGATGAGGCGAGATTCAGGTTTGCCCCTGCGCGCCAGTGCCGGTCGATATCGAATATTGCCGATCCGCGCACATAGCCCTGTATGCCGTTATCATTGGTACCACTGACAGTATTGCCGAACGTGTTGACGTAGCTGCCTTCCTTATGGGTGCTGTAGGCGATGCCGCCCGTCAGGTTCACCTTGCCGAAATTGAGCTGGTTTCGATACTGCCCACTGATCTGGGGCCCGGTGCGGGTCGAGACGAGACCCTGCACGGTCAGATCCTGCTGGTCGTCGATTGCCCAGAAATAGGGAATGGTGAAATAGGTGCCGAGATAGCGGTCATGCGGGTTGATGCCCGGCATGAGGAAGCCGCTCTGACGTTTCACACTCGGATCGGTCATCGAGAAGATCGGCAGATACATGATCGGCAGGCCGAACATGTCGAGATAGGCATGGCTGAACTCGATGCGCTGATGCTCGGCGTCCTGCGTCGCGTTATAGGCGCGCAACTGCCAGAACGGCGCGCGCGTCGGGTCCTTAGCGCAGATTTCGCATGCGGTGTAGACGGCCTTGGCCATGTCGTTGATCTTGCCGTTGGTGCGCCTCATGCCATTCGCAGCAAGCTTGGCATTGTCTTCCATGCGCAGGAAAATGGCCCGCGCGATGCCGTCATGCATGCCGTTGCTGAGCTCGACATACTCAGCAAAACTCGTACTGCCATCGGGCTCGACCATGGCCACATGGCCCGTCGCGGTCATGACCCCGGTATTGCGGTCATAGACGATCTTGTCGGCGCGCAGGGCATGATCTCCCTGCCAGACCTGCACATTGCCGGTCCAGGTCGCGACGCCGCTGCGCGTGTAGCTTTCCTGGTCAGCGAGATAGGTAACCGGATCAGATTGCGATGACGGCTTGCCAACGGCCACGCGCGGACCGGTCTGGCGCTGCATCGTGGCATCGGCCTCCGGGATCGTGCTGAAACTTGCGGTGCCGGCAAGCATGGACGCGGCCAGCCAGGACCTGCGCCTTCTCTGCGCAACGCGCCGTTTCGACATCAACCATCCTCCAGATGCAGAAGCAACGCTACTGCCAAGCATAGACCTGCGCCAGTCGGTGCCCAGGCCGCCATGACAGGCGGGAGGGCACCGGATTCACCAAACTGCGCTGCCACTTTCGAAATGGTGAACAACGCGAAACCCGCAGCGATTCCCGAGCCCAGCATACGTGCCACACCGCCGCGTCGCGTGGGACGCATCGAAAAGCCGGCCGAGACGAGCGCCATAGTACCGCACAGGATCGGAAGAGCTAACAGAGTCTGGAAGTGCAGTCGATGGCGTATGGATGAAAAACCGGACCGCTCGAGCAGATGGATGAAACCGGGCAAGGTCCAGACCGACAGCGTATCGGGAGACGAGAAACTCTGTTCGACGCGGGTCAGGGAGAGGTTGGTCGGCAGAAGGTAATCGCCGATCCGCACCGGCAGGTGGTTCGGCCGCACAGTCGCCGCATCCTCGAGTTTCCACGCTCCCTGCACGAGTTGCCCACGCGGGGATTCGATGCGGATCACAAGCTGGTCGCGCGCGTCGAGACGAAAGACACTGATATCATTGATGCGCAGCGCACCCTCTCGCAGGAACACGTGGCGGGCATGCAGAATGGCCACGCCCTTTGCGCCCTGTTCGTCATCGAGCTGGCGCAGCCAGAGCGCGCCGCCATTGAGCGAGAGTGGGCCGCCTCCTGTCTTGAGATAGGCCTCATCCAGCAATTCCGCCTTGCGAAACATCGAGGAGGAAAGAGGCGAGAGCGCCATGGTGCCGAACGCGCCGAGCATAATGGCGCAGGCAAGCGGGGCGGCCAGGAATTGCCAGGCCGAAATCCCGGCAGCGCGCGCCACGATCAGTTCGGACGAGCGAGTCAGGCGCCAGAAGCATACGATCCCGCCGAGCAGAATGCCGAAAGGCATGATCATGATCATGAAATAGGGCACATGCAGCCCCGCGATCTCGGTCACGAGGCTGGTGGGCACATCCGGCTTGGTCGCCACGCGGCGCAGCAGATCGATGAAGTCGAACAGTGAGACGAGCCCTGTCAGGGCCGCAATCATCGCCAGGGCGAAAAGCGTGAAGATGCGCGAGATATAGATCGACAGCGTGACCGACACGCCAGCCGATGACCCCTTGAGCAGGGAGAGGGGATTAAGCGCCATTCGATTTCCGCCTTCCGGCATTCAGGGCTTCGCGGCCGAAAATCCAGAACCCACATCCGATGGCGGGCAGGATGGCGACCAGCCAGAGAAGCGGGACGAGGGCAAGGTTACGCCCTGCGAGATTCTGGAGCATGAGCGACAGCGCCATGAGCCCGACAACGCTGAGAATGGCCGTCATGGGGCGCTTGATATTGCCATGGCGCGAGAAAGCGCCGCTCAGTACGGCCACGAGCGCGATCATGCTGAAGGACAATGTGGTCAGCGGTGCGGTCAGGCGGCGCCATCCTTCCACGGCAAATTTGCCCCAGTCGCGCTGCGAGACGTAGTTCGGGTCAGGGTGGAACAGTTCGGGAAGCGACATCTCGGCAGCATCGCGGTTTTCGCTTTCTGCCTGCTTGCTGCTCGAAAGGTCGATGGTGTTGCGTTGAAAAGTCAGCACGTTCAGCCGACCGGTATGATGGTCGATTTCCTGACGAGAACCGTTGAACAGGACCACGCGCGGCTGGTTGTCGATGACGACCATGTTCCCGCGCTCGGCAATGATCGTGGCGCGGGCTTCCGGTTGCCTGTCGTCTTCCACGAAGACGCCATGCATGACGCCGTCACGATCGCGTTTGCGCACATAGACGGTCATGTCCTTGGAGAGCTGCGCAAACACGCCGTCCTGCAGGAGAAACGCGGCCATGCGGTTGCGTATCTCGAATTCATAGCGCCGGAACGCATGATAGGAGACGGGAACGAGCCAGAGATTGAGGATATACCCCAGAACAGTGGTAATCAGGGCGCAGGCCATGGCCGGTCGTGCCAGCTGGAACGGCGAGAGACCGGCTGCCTGCATCACCGTAAGCTCGCGATCGCCCGACATGCGCTGATAGCCGAACAGGACAACAAGAAAGGTTGTGATGGGCAGGATCACCGCCAGAAAGGACGGGATCATGAGCGAGGTCAGCTGAAGGAACACGCGCAGCGACAGGCCGCGATCAACGACCAGCGAGACGAAGCGCAGCGATTGCATCAGCCAGATCAGCGCGATGGCGCCGCTCGTGATCCCGACCAGCCCGAGAAAAAGCTGACGCAGGATATAGCGTTCGCGCAAGAGCAGGAAGGAACGGCGTTTGGGGCGTGAAGCCGACTCAGACATGGGTATTGCCCTTAGCGTTTCGCCAGACTTGCCGAAAGCTGCATCATGTTACGAAATCTGCGATCTAGCGCGGGTCGCGAAGCCAGCGATCGCCGCTATGCCGGCTATGGGCGACGAAAAAACCGGCCAGGAGCCCCACCACGGCGAAGGCGCCGGTCCAGAAGGAGGGGCGTATGAGCAGCAGGGACAGGGCGGGCGCTGCGACAACGCCGATCAACGTGCTGACAAGCGTCTCCTTGCGCGTGGGGCCGAAATGACGTTCGGCATGACAATGCGGGCATTGCTCATCCGTGCGCTGCATCTTGCCGCGACATGCGGGACACAGCACGACCGAATCCTGCGCAGGGGGGCGTGGAACGGGCAGATAATTTCCTGTCAGGACGGATCGCTGACGGGGCAGGGGGGAGAGACGCACCATGGAGAGCACATGCCGCGAAGCACAGGGACGATGCAATATGAAAATGGACTTGAGGCTAAGCGCCCTGTTTTGAACACAAAGGATGACTGCTTGCGGCGTGACATGGTTTTCATGCTCTTCCGGCTCATTCCGGAGGCGTTTTACCTTGGCGATACGACCGATGAACCCGCGATGGTCCACGCGAGAAGACACGCGTCTACCGATGCGAACGCCTGCCCCGTTCATCGGCAGAGGCATCGACACAACAGGCAGCCGCCTGCGCGAGGAGGCTTCACATGAAACCTTGCTCGTCGCGCAAGGGCATCGGGGCCGGTATTCTCGGTGCCGTACTCGCTCTTGTCGCCGTGGGGGGCTTGGGGGCGTGGACTGGCCTGTTGCCTCCCGCCCGTGTCCTGTCCTCTACGCCCGTGCGGCTCCCCTCCGATGCCTATATCTGGCAACGCGTATGGAGCGACGCGCTGGTTCAGGCGATCAGGACAGCAGACCCAGCTCTGGAGAGGTGGCATGTGCTGGCCTCCGAGCGCGATCAGCGCGGGATCTGGCATGATGCACAGCTGACGGCCCCGCCTGACGGGACACTCGCGCAGGTTTTTGCGGCGCATCCCGTCCTTGCCGTCTTCCGGCTCAGCGGCCGTCGCGCCGATCTCGATCCTGCCGCATTCGCTGCGCACATCACCGCAGTAGTGGCCGAATGGCGCTCTCTCGGGATCGTCGTGCAAGGGATCGAGCTCGATCATGACTGCGCGACGGCGCGGCTCGACGCCTATGCACGCTTCATCGCCGCACTGCGTCCAAGCCTGCCGCCGAAAACCGAGCTGTCGATCACGGCTCTCCCCGCCTGGCTCGGTTCGTCCGCGCTTCCCGAATTGCTCGGGGAGGCCGACAGCGCCGTGTTGCAACTCCATGCGGTACGCAACCCTGTCGAAGGGCTGTTCAGCCCGGTTCAGGCGCGAAACGCGGCATCTCTTTTCGGTCCGATCGCGGCCCGTACCCTGCGCTCGGGCCGGTGGTGGATTGCCCTGCCCAGCTATGGATCACGCATCCTTTGGGGGCAGGATGGCCAGGTCGCCGCGATAGAGAGCGAGGGGAGCCAGGGCATCGGCCCCGGTAACGGGCAAGAGCTGATCGTTGCCCCCCGGCAGATTGCCGCCTTCATGCAGAGTATCGAGGCTCGCCCCCCGATCGGACTCGAAGGCTGGATCTGGTTCCGCCTGCCAGTCGCCGGCGACCGGCGCTCATGGAGCCTGGGATCGTGGTTGAGCCTCGTCCGGCACGAGCCGATCCGCGAGGCCATGACGCTTGAGGCTGCGCCGGCGGGCAAGGGGCTGTATCATATCATTGTCAGGAATACGGGAACGGCTGACGCCCTGCCGCCGCCCGTCCTTCATGTTACAAGTCCGTGCCGAGGGGCAGGGGCCCAGGGACCGTATCGTCTTGATTACGACCGTGCAGGGCTCTCTCTGACCCGTGCGCAGACCAGTCTGCTCACTGTCGGTCAATCGCTCATCGCCGCCTGGCTCAGCTGTCCGCAGGAGGAAGCGTCCATCCATGTCACGCCCTAATCAACTCTTCAGGCGACCGGTTTCCTTGTCGGGGATTGGGCGCAGGCGGGTGTCTCTGGTGGTCCTCGCTCTGGCCTCCACCACCATCGCGGCCGTCTTCGCCTGCGGACCGTTCTTCCCAGAGCAGCTTCTCGATGATCGCAAAAATACCCTTGCGAGCCTGCCCGAATTCTCTTTCTCCCGTGAAGTCACGCGCCTCATGCCGAGCACGCCTTCACCCGGCAAGAGAGCCGCTGACGCTGCCGATTCGTCAGCGGCGTCCGTGCTTTATGCGCGCGGGGCACGCGCCTATCGCGACCCCCAAAGCGAGGATCGGGGACTGTCGAGCTTTGATGCGATCGGTCCCTTGCCCGAGGCAGGAACGGACAGCGTGCGAGTTAAGGCAGCCTTCATGAGTGGAAAGGCCCATGAAGCGCTTGCTTTTGTCGCTGGTCATGACACCGACGAGGAACTGGAGGACGCAGCTCGTGGCTTTGCCGCGACGCGGCAATTAGTCGCACAAGGCTGGAGCGATCCCGATGGCCTCGGCCCCGCTTCCTGGGGGGAAGAGGCGCGACTGGCGCTTCATGCACAAGGCAGGTTGTGTGGATGGACCGAGATGGTGCGGCACGATCCCTGCACGGAGGCCCTGACGAGCGCACAAATCGCCAAAGCGCTCACACTATACACTCACCAGGCTGTGGCTGGAGCCTCCTCCGGAGTGGACTCGCTGAGCTTCCTCCTCGAATGGGTTTCTCGACATCCTGCGCGGCTTGAAGCGCTCGCGCAGGACAGCCTCGGGCGAGACTTGCTGAGCCTTTACGTGCTGGCTTACGATGATGGCAGCGCACCCGGTCATGCGGCCATGAAGGCGATCGCACGTTCCGCCTCGGACATAAAAACCGGACCGGGGGGCAGGAATGCTCTTCTCGCACTTGCCGCCTACAGAATGGGCCAGTTCGATCTCGCCGCGCAGTTTGCTGGCGATGATCCTGCGCCTTATGCTGCCTGGGTGCGGGCCAAGCTTGCCATGAGAGTCAATGATCTGCCAGGTGCCGCGCGTGCCTACGCTCAGGCTATCAAGGGTTTTCCGACAAATACCGCGTCTGAAGACCCGGCAATGACATCGCGCATACGCAGCGAGAGCGGTATCCTCCAGTTGTCGCGGGGAGAATTCGTTCAGGCATTTATCGCCCTCTATGACGCGGCGCGAAGCGGAGGTGCCTCTGCTGACGGGGCCTCTGCCGACGGGGCCTCTGCTGACGCGGCCAGTGATGCCGCCTATCTCGCCGAACGGGTTCTGACGGTCGAGGAACTTCGTGCCGAAATCGACCGGGCCATTCCCGCCAGCCCCAAGCCGCCGCCGCCCCGCGAAGGCGATCTCCTTCCCGCGATCACGCTAGGCGATACGATGCGCCAGATCCTGGCCCGCCGTATGGTCCGAGAGGGGCGTCTCGACGAATCTCTGGCCTATTTTCCCGAGGACGATGATCCGCGCTTTCGCTCCGAGAGCGAGGGGGGCCATGCGGTCGATCGGCCCTACCGCCAATGGGTGCGCGCCTATGCGAAGGCGCTTGCCGAGGCGCATTCGGGATGGACGCGTGTCAGTCGGGCGCGAGGATGGTTCGAGGCAGCGCGCATCGCACGCATCCATGGCATGGAGATCATGGGCACTGAGCAGGGGCCGGATTACACTGTCTATGAGGGCGCCTATGAGGGGGGTGCGGGACGGAGCTTGTATTCGAGCAATCCCCAGGATCCGCCGGAAGGCAGCCTGACGCGCCAACAGCGCGTGGATCGGGCGCTGAAGGGGCCATTCATCACGCCGGAAGAGCGCAAGCGCTATCAGGCCAGCGAGGTGGTGCCTTTTGCCCGATATCATTATCGATGGGTCGCGGTGGACTACGCCGAGAAAGCGGCAGATCTGCTGCCCCCGCGCTCCCAGGCCTTCGCCGCCGTGCTTTGTCAGGCCGCCTCTTGGCAAACGGACCGGACGCCGATTTTGTACGCGCGCTACCTCAAAGAGGGGGCACTCGTGCCTTTCGGACGCGATTTCGGCAATCGTTGTGAGATTGCTCCCGACTTCGAGGCCGCGCGTCATTACATGCTGCGTACGAAATGGCGTCATCTCCGCGATCGGATCGCCCGGTATCTCTGAGCGTCCGATGCGACGAAGCCTCAGCGCTCCTGGTCGTGCTCGCCCGTTGCGATACGCGCCTCGACGGCAAGCCGCCACGGGGCATCGCCGGGGGCCGCATCGAGCGCCTTGCGGTACAAAGCGAGGCTGTCCGCAGAGATATGGCCGTCCCGCTGTGTCTGTAACTCCGCAATCTGAACTGCGAGCTCGGGGATGAAGCGTATGGCCAGCGCCTGTCGATAGGCCCGAAGGGCCTCATCGATCCTGTCCATATGTTCGTCCACCTGTCCCAGCAGCACGGATTGACGCACATAATCGGGGTCGTCTGGCGACATGGAAGCGACCTGGCGGGCCAGCTTGTCGAACAGGGCCTGCATTTCGGCTGTGACCGCAGGGCGCGTCGACTGATGGGGTTGCGGTGGCAGGGACGGATGTCCGTTGACCAGATAGAGCGCAAAGCCGAAGGCGGGCAGAAACAGGAGGAGAAGGAAAAGGCGTTTCTTCTCGCTCCGTGTCGTCATCTTTCGCTCGACGATCGTATCGGCGGATAGAATGCGCCTCTGGATTTCCAGCTCGGCATGGGCGCGTTCGGCTTCCGCAATCAGTCCGGCCGCGCGATCACGTTCCAGATCGCGCAATTGCTCCCGATAGAGGGTGAGGGCCGAATGGCGCGCGCTCACAGGGAGGGGCGCCTGTCCGCGGCGCCAGAACAGGGCCAGGAGGGGCGACAGACTGATCAGCGTGACAAGAAGGAAGCCTGAAACACTCACTGGCTGTCCTCCCCCTCACGCAGCAATTGCGCCAGACGCCTTTGCTCGGCAGCGTTGAGTGTCTCCCCCATCCCGGCGGGAAGGGCCCGACGCCGCATCATGAGTGCGGCAGCCACAAGACCAGCCATCAGGGCCAGAGCCGGCATCGCCCAGAGGAGCAGCGTCGCAGCCGAGAGACCAGGGCGCAGGCGGATGAATTCGCCATAGCGCTGGGTCATCCAGGCCATGATTTGTGGGTCGCTCTCCCCCGCTGCCACGCGCTGTCGCACGACATGGCGCAGATCGCGTGCGAGCTCCGCGCTGCTGTCTTCGATGGACTCATTCTGGCAGACAAGGCAGCGAAGCTGCGCGCCAATCGCTTCGGCGCGTTTCTCCTGCACCGGGTCAGACAGCTTTTCGCTCGGGTCGTCCAGGGCAAAAGAGGGCGGCACCAAAGCAGGAAGGGCGCAGGCAGTAAGGGCGATCATCAGGGTGACAAGCGAGCGGGCGCGCATCATCATCGGCCCCCTGCCAAAGGGCGGATCTCGCGCTCGAATACCCCTTCATCAAGGGCAGCGGCGCCATGCCAGGCAATATGACCGCCGGGCAGGATAAGAAAGCTCTCGGGCACACCGCTCACGCCCCAGTCAATGGCCATCATGCCGCTCTGATCGCGCGCCAGACGGCTGTAGGGGGAGCCATCACGCGTCACGAAGCGCTCAGCGTCTTCAGGCCGATCTTTATAGGCGATGCCCCAGATCGGGATCTGGCGCCCGATGACTCGCAGGGCTGCCATTTCGGTCACGCAGGGAATGCACCACGACGCAAAGAAATTGATCAGCACCGGTACGGGACTGGCTTTGAGCGCAGCGGCGTCAAAGCCGGGCTCTTTGTCCGATAGACCCGAAAGCGCGAAATCGGGCACGAGGCGCGCCTGGGAATCAAGCCTGATGGCGCGCGGATCGAACTGGCCCGTCTGCATGGAAGCGAGCATTTTCCAGCATCCTGCGCCCACCAGTCCGGCTCCCGCCACAGGCAGGGCCATCAGGAGGCGACGCCGTGTCGGAACGCTCATGACCCTCTTCCTTCACGCATAGGGGGCGCGCGGCGCGGCTTCATGGGCGCACCGAAACGATGGCGTCGGTCGGAGAGGGAAAGACCGCCCCCCAGAGCCATGATGACGCCGCCGAGCCAGATCCAGGGTGCGAGCGGGTTGTCATGGAGACGCAGCACGTAGCGGGCATCTTGCCCGCTCCCATGGGCCTCGCCCAGAGCGGCGTAGAGGTCGCGCATCAGATTGGTCCTTATGGCGACATCGGTTGTGACCTGATGCTGGCTCACAAAGTCGCGGCGCGAGGGATGAAGCGTGGCGAGCACCTGCCCATGGCGCGAGACCATCAGGTCTGCGACCAGAGCCTTGTAGTTCGGTCCACGCTCCTGCCGAACCGCCAGGAGGGACCAGTCCAGCTTTCCCTGATGCAGCGTCTGACCGATGCCGATCTCCACCACGTCATGCCTGGCCTGTGACATGCCGGTCAGGCCGAGAACCGTCACACCGACGCCGATATGGGCGATGGCGCTTCCCCACATGGCGCGGGGCAGGTGTCGGCCGCGCCGGCTCAGGCCGATCAGAGACGCACGCCATCCCGCGTGACGATCGACGCGGGCACCGAGCCGCGTGGCCAGATCGGTCAGACTGGCGAGAATGACCCACAGAGCGGCGGCGGCGCAGAGCGCGGGCAGGATGCCATCGAGCAGCATCAGACCGCCTAGCAGGGCCAGCCCTGCCACGAGGGCGGCCAGCCAAAGTCGGTGCAGCAGGGGCGAAAGACTGCCACGCTTCCAGGGGAGCATGGTGCCGACTGCCATGACGATCAAAAGTGGCAGGGCAAGCGGAATGGTTGTTGCGTCGAAAAACGGCTTTCCGACCGAGAGCGTGCGGCCGGTGAGGATCTGCATGAAAGGCGGATACATGGTGCCCGTCACCACCACCGCGCAGAGCGCGCAGAGCAGGATATTGTTGAGTACCAGGCCGCCCTCGCGCGAGAGGGGCGCGAACATTCCCCCAGCGCTCAGGGAAGGGGCACGCCAGGCGAAAAGCAGGAGCGAACCGCCAATGACAATGCCCAGCAGCGCGAGAATGAACACGCCACGCGCCGGGTCGTTCGCGAAGGCATGGACCGAATTCAGAATGCCTGACCGCACCAGAAAAGTCCCTGAGAGCGAGAAGGAAAAAGAGGCGATGGCGAGCAGAACCGTCCAGATTCGCAGGGTATCGCGTTTTTCCACCACGATCGCGGAATGAACGAGCGCCGTGCCGGTCAGCCAGGGGATCAGGGACGCATTTTCGACCGGATCCCAGAACCAGTAGCCACCCCAGCCGAGTACGTAATACGACCACCACGATCCCATGGCGATGCCGAGCGTGAGAAAGCACCAGGCGGCTACGGCCCAGGGACGTACCCAGCGCCCCCAGGCGGCATCGACACGCCCCTCGATCAGGGCGGCAACCGCAAAGGCAAACGGGACGGCGAAGCCGACATAGCCGGTGTAAAGAACGGGGGGATGAAAGGCGAGGCCGGGATCCTGCAGGAGCGGGTTCATGCCCTGCCCGTCGGGCGGCGCGGGCCAGACCCGGTCGAAAGGGTCGGAGGTCAGAAGGCAGAAGAGCTGGAATCCGGTTGAAACGCCGCCAAGAACGGCCAGAACGCGCGCCTTGAGCACAAGGGGCAGGCCTCGTCCAAGCAAGGCGACAGCCCCGCCACACAGAGCGAGAATCAGTGCCCAGAGAAGCACCGATCCCTCGTGGTTTCCCCAGACGCCGGTGATCTTGTACAGCAGCGGCTTGCTCAAGGCTGAGTTGGCCGCGACATTCTGCACCGAAAAATCATCCTCGATGGCGCAGACAATTAGGCACAAAAAGGCATAGAGCAGTGCCAGAAACTGGGCGCAGGCCAGGCTGGGGGCCAGATCCAGCAGAAAACGCCGTGCGCGCGCTGCCCCCCAAAGGGGCAGGACAAACTGCGCGAGTGCGAGAACACAGGCGAGAGCGAGCGCATAATGCCCTGACTCGGCACTGAAGAGTTCGATCATGGTGTGGTCGAAGCTCTGGTTGAAGCTCTGGCCGGAGCTCTGGCGGAGGCCGCTCCCGGGATGGGCTGGGGATTTACCGCCTCACTGCGTGTCATGCTGTTCAGGCTCTCGCTAGACGGAGGCTTGCCGAAACGCGGGTCCCATTTGCCGCTGCGCTGCAATGCCTCGGCGACCTCCTTTGGCATATAGGTCTCGTCATGTTTGGCGAGTACTTCGGATGCGGCAAAATCCTTGCCGGGGGCATAGGTGCCAAGGGCCACCACGCTCTGCCCTTCCCGAAAGAGATCCGGCAATATGCCTTCGAAACGTACCTCCAGGGCCGCCTGACCGTCTGTCACCTGAAACAGATTGACCGGGCGCTGGCCATCGAGTGTGCGGCGCAATGACCCGGCCACGACCATGCCGCCCAGCCGGACCATACGATCGCCCGGTGGGGGAGATTTCAGAATCTGCGAAGGCGCCATGAAAAACACGATGCTTGAAGAAAATGCATTCAGCACGAGCGCCGTCGCGACGGCGAAGCAGGCGAGGCAACTCATGACGAGCCAGAGGCGTCTCGTCTTGCGGGTCATGCGGCGTCTGGGCCGGGCAGGGAGTGCGTTCATCAGGGGCGCAATTCCGAGGCCGACCGGGCTTCCAGCAGCGTCAGAACGCGCCGTGCGCGACGCAGGCGCCAGATGAGAGAGAGGCTGAGCGCGGACAGCGCCGTCAGCGTGATGCCGTAGGAGGCCGCGATATAGGGCAGATGGGTCATGCGCCGCTTTCCCTGCGCTGCGTGCGTGTCATCATGTGCTGGGCGCGGGTCTCGAGTACGGAGGCGGTCACGCGTCCCACGACGAGGGCCGCGAAACCCAATGTGAATCCCGTCATGCACAGGGCCAGAGGCAGCAGCATCGAGAGCGCCATGGAAGGGGCGTGAGTCAGGGTAATGCTGTCCGGCTGATGCAGCGTATTCCACCAGCTCACACTGAACTTGATGATCGGCAGGTCGATCACACCGGCCAGGGCAAGCACGGATGCTGCGCGATAGCCGCGTTGCGGGTCGTCAAAGGCCTGAATGAGCGCGATATGGCCCAGATACAGGAAAAACAGCACCAGAACCGAGGTCAGTCTGGCGTCCCATACCCACCATGTACCCCACATGGGCTTGCCCCAGAGCGAGCCGGTGATCAGGCAGAGCGCTGTGACCACGGCACCGATCGGGCCAATCTCGACCGCAGCCAGATCGGCCAGAGGATGCTTCCAGACCAGAGAAAGCACGCCGCAGACAGCCAGAGCCGCGTAACCGGAAGAGGCAAGGATGGCCATGGGGACGTGCAGATACATGATCCGCACGGCGTCGCCCTGCTGCCAGTCAGCGGGTGCAACGAACAGCGCCCAAGCCAGTCCGATGGCCAGAAACACGACGGCGCCGACAGAGAGAAGGGGCAAGAGCCAGCGTGAGAGGCGCAGAAACCGACCGGGATTGGCAAAGCGATGCAGGAGCGACCCATGCATGTCTCGTCCCGCCATGATCTGTCGCGTGGCTTTCGTCACTCTTGGCCTCTCTCCCCTGGCATCCGGGCATGGTATAGCCCGTGAATGGCTCCATCCGATGAAGGTTTTTTGATCGAAAGCCGTCCTGATACGGCATACCGCTCGGAGAGGGGAGGCGTGAAGGGGCAGTTTGTTCCGATAAGCGCAACAGGCTTGACCGATAACAGAGGGTCGTCGATGCAGTACTGGTTGATTAAATCCGAACCTGAGACCTTTTCGTGGCAGCAGCAGGTTACGAACAAGGTCGAGCCCTGGACCGGTGTGCGTAACTATCAGGCGCGCAATAACCTGTCTGCCATGCGCTGCGGCGATCTTGCGTTCTTCTATCACTCGGTCTCTGAAAAGCAGATCGTCGGTGTGGTCGAGATCGTGCGGGAGGCTTATCCCGACCCGACAGCCGAAGGCGGTAAATGGGTCTGCGTGGACGTGGCGGCGCGGGGTGCTTTCGCCGCGCCGGTTTCGCTTGCAACGATCAAGGCGGATCCCGCTCTGTCTGAAATGGCGCTCCTGCGTCAGTCGCGTCTGTCCGTCGCGCCTGTCACCGCGGCGGAATGGGCACATCTCTGCCATATCGGCCACTGGGATAAGCCCTGAGCATCATTTCAATTATCCATCCGGGCCTGAGGCTGGGCCTGAGTCTGTGCCTGGGTCTGAGCCTATGGCCTGCCTGTCATAACCACCTGAGCAAGGGTGGAGGCAATGCAGGCCGGGTCATCCGGCCGCAGCGTGGCAAAGCCTATGACCAGCCCCTCTGTCGCCGCGTCCAGGCAAAGCGCCGAGAGGCGTCCGACGCGATAGCCCGTCTGGGCGAGCGCGGTCATGCACGCCTCTTCACGCCCTGCCACCAGCAGGCGTAGCCCCAGTTGAACGCCTCCGCGCGGGGGGAGAACCTGCAGGAAAGGAAGTGAAGAAAGCGCCTCATGGAGCGCGAGGCCGCGTTGCTGATACAGCCGCGAGATACGGCGCAGATGCAGGCGGTAATGCCCGGAATTCATAAGCTCCGCCAAGGCCAGCTGCCCATGGAGATTGGCCGCATATCCCAGATTGCGTTGCGCTGCCCGCAGGGGGGCGATGAGCGCCGGTGGCACGACCATCCAGCCGAGCCTGAGTCCCGGCAAGAGCGTCTTGGAGGCAGAGCCCAGATAGACGCATTCCTCCCCCGATCCATGCGCTGCGAGAGACGCGATCTCGCGCCCATGCCACAGGAATTCGCTGTCATAGTCGTCCTCAAGAATGAGGGAGCCTTGCGCGCGGGCCCGCTCCAGCAGGGCGAGCCGCCGCGTCAGATCCATACGTCCCCCAAGCGGATACTGGTTGGACGGCGTGATGTAGATGAGCTTTGCCTCAGGGGGGAGTTGCGCCGGATCGAGCCCCCCGGCATCGACCGGCACGGGGTGGATCATGGCACCGGCCGCCTGGAAGGCCGCCCGTGCCCCGAGATAACCGGGATTTTCCAGCGCCACGCTCATGCCCGGATCAAGCATTGTCTGAGCGATCAGGTTGAGGGAGGCCTGCGTACCCGGCGTGATCAGGATCTGCTCGGGCGAGACCTGAAGCCCCCTGTCGCTGGCCAGTCGCGCGCACAGCGCAGCGCGCAGCGCGCGCGCGCCATGATAACCGCCATAACAGGCCTCCTCCCCGTGAGACTGACGGGCATGACGGCGCAAAATCTGGCCCCAGAGATCGGCGGGGAAGCGCCCCTCATCGGGTAGGCCGGGTGAGAGCCGTCCTTGCGGGATTGTGTAGCTGCTCGTCCGAGGATCACGCGCGAGAACATGTCCGCGCGTAGAAAGTGCAGGCACAGTGTCGACGCCCTGTTTCACCTTTCGGGGGGTGGGAAGGCATACGACCGGGCGGCTGCCCGCGCGCATGGTAATGAGCCCTTCCGCACGCAGAAGATCATAGGCCGTCGAGATCGTGCTGCGTGAGAGCCCAAGCCCATCAGCGGCCTGACGTGTGGAGGGCATCATGTCGCCCTCGGCCAGCCGGCCCGCACGTATTGCGGCGCTGATCGCGGCGAAAACCTGGGCAGGGAGAGAGAGGTCGGCGCCTGGCTCCGGTTGTACGATGGCGGGCAGATAAACTGGCATGAACAAACATCCTGAAACCGGCTCTCGATTCATTCCAGTTCGGAGCCTAGCAGGGGGGACGTCAAGCGAAAACCGTCTGGCTGAGAGGACACGCGACATGGTTCCCGATTTTGCCAAAGCCCGTCAGGGCAAGCGCGCGCATTATGACGAGGAGACGGTTCACGCCATCCTCGATACCGGCCTTGTGGGGCATGTCGGCTTTTTGGCGCAGGAGCGCCCCATGGTCATGCCCATGGCGTATGCCCGTGCGGGAAGCATTCTCTACCTTCACGGGGCATCCAAGACACGACTCATGGGCCTGGATGGGCAGAAGATGTGTGTGACCGTTACCCAGTTGACGGGAATCGTGGTCGCCCGTTCGTCTTTCCACCATTCGGTGAATTATCGATGCGCTGTGGTCCATGGCACAGCCCGCAAGGTGACGGATGCAGAGCATGTGCAGGCACTGAACGCGATCACTGATCATTTGCTGCCGGGGCGGAGCGCGGAGCTGCGGGCCATGACCGCCAATGAGCTCAAGGCCACGGGGGTGATCGCGCTCGATATTGAGGCGGCCAGCGCGAAGATTCGCACCGGCCCACCGGTCGAGGATGATGCCGATCTGCCGTCTGCGCTTTGGGGCGGCGTCGTGCCGGTGGTTACAGCGCTTGGGACCGGTATTCAGGACGCGCACACGCCAGAGGGTGCCTTGCCCCCGCTCTCGATACGCAAGGCACAGGCACGATTCATTGCCTAATTGCGGAGCCTGATCTCCCAAAGCCCGCCCCGGAGTGGCGACGATGGCTGCCTCCGCTCAGGAGGGTTCTCGCCGGGAACATACCAGGCGCTCAACTTTCCGGCTCGGACGGGCGCGGTTATGTGCCTTTCCGGAGGATGGGCAGCATGTTCACGGGCGTGATGATCTGTACGGGGCTTGGGCGTGTCAGGAGGCTGGGTGGTCGCAGGCGATTGGCCTCGATCAGGATCTGGCAGGCCTGCAGCATATCTGCTCCCAGATCGTGATGGAGCACGGCGGTGATGGTCCCCTCCGTCAGGAGTGCCTGATTGTCGCGATCCAGGTCATGCGCGATAAAAACCGCTGGCTGTCGGCCGCATCGTTCGAGCGCTTTTGCAATGGCGCGGTTTCCGCCGCCGATAGAATAGATACCTTCGATCTCTGGATGGGTTTTCAGGCAGTGCTCCACCAGATCATAGGTCTGCCAGTCGAGGCCTCGTCCTTCACCCAGGGACAGAACAGAAAGATGGGGCGCACGCTCAGCCAAGGCCCGACGAAATCCCACCTCCCGCTCTTCCTCGCCCAGGAAACGATAGCTTGAAATCACCACGAGAACCGCCTTGCCCGTATGGATCGGGGCATGCATCCATCCCGAGATGAGCCAGGCTGCGGTGGCACCGGCAGCCTGATTATCCATGCCGACATAAGCATGGCGCGGCGTGTCCGGGAGGTCGGTCACGAGCGTCAGGACCGGGATCCTTGCATCGGCGCAGGCCCGTATCTCGGCCCGGATGGCGGGATGGTCGGGCGCTTTGAGGAGGACCCCGTTCGAGCCGCGTCTGCGCAGTCGCGCCAGAATTGCGGCTATTTCCTCTCCTGTAGCCGTTTCGCCCAGATGGGCGCGCACGCGCATGGCGACGGGCATGAGCGCGGCAAGCTGGGATTCGAGCGCGGCATGCACCGCACTGGAAAAACGGTTCGGGGCTTCCATGACGAGATCGATGACCAGGCGGCTGCCGTGAAGCGAAGCTTCGAGCGTCTGGCGGGAGAGCTCTTCGATTGCCTGATGCACTCGGCGTCGCGTGGCTGTTCGCACCCCGGCCCTGTCATGCAGAACCCTATCGACCGTTGCCAGCCCGACGCCGGCTTGCCGGGCGATGTCCTTGAGAGGATGCGCGTAGGACATGAGCCGCTCCTTGAGGTGTTTCTGAGGTATTTTAGCCCTGTTGGACACATGACGAAACGGTAATCTGCGGCTGTCGATCGCGTTAGAGAGTTCGGGCGAGGCGCTGCGAGCCGAAAGCGACGAACAAACCGGAGATGCGAAGGTGAAAGCTGATAATCTCTCAGTATTGCGAGTGAGCCGGAACTGGTATTCACCCGAATGCGCGACACTCGAAGAGTTGAAGATCCTGACCGAGCAGCGTGTGACGTTGCGTGATTACCCGCTGGCGGCCGATATCGGCGGCGGCCAGGTGCCTATCTACGATTGCACGGCCCTGAGGCGTCTCGCCGCGCTGGAGGATGGGCGCCGCATGATCATGGCCGAATGGCTCGAGGTGCTGAAGGATGGGCCGGGGATCGTGGTACTCAAACAAGCCTTCGATGACAGCGAGGCGCTGGATCATGTCTCGGTCCAGTTTGACAAGCTGATTGCCAACCAGAAGCGCAACGGCCAGGAATCCGGCGATCATTTCGCCAAGGCGGGCGCGAATGACCGCATCTGGAATGCGCTCGAAAAACTCTGCCTTTTCGACCCTGAAGGTTTCGCGCGCTATTATGCCAATGACATGATTGCGCTTGTCAGCGAGGCCTGGCTGGGCCCTGCTTATCAGATCACTTCGCAGGTGAACGTGGTCAATCCCGGTGGCGAGGCCCAGATCGTGCATCGTGATTATCATCTGGGGTTTCAATCGGCCGAGCAGGTGAGCCGTTATCCGGCTCATGTACACGGCCTATCCCCTTTCCTGACCCTGCAGGGTGCTGTCGCGCATTGCGATATGCCGGTTGAGAGCGGGCCCACGCTCTACAGGCCTTTCACCCAGAAATACGGCCCCGGTTATCTCGCTACCCAAAGTCCGGAAATCAGGGAGTGGTTTGCGTCCAACCATTTGCAATTGCCGCTGCAGAAAGGGGATGCGGTATTCTTCAGTCCTGCCTTGTTTCACGCGGCGGGGTCGAACCAGTCACGGTCGATCCGGCGCATGGCCAATCTGTTGCAGATTTCCTCGGCTTTTGGGCGCGCCATGGAGGCGATGGATCGGGCACGCATGGCGCGTACCCTTTTCCCGGTGCTCAGCAAAATGAAGGCCATGCACGCCCTGTCCGCCTGCGCCATCGACCGGGTCATCGCGGCGAGCGCTGAGGGCTATGCCTTCCCGACCAACCTGGATCGTGACCCACCGATCGGCGGGCTCGCTCCCCAGAGCCAGCAGGCCCTGTTTCGCGTCGCTCTGGAGGAGGGATGGGACCCGGCGCGCTTCGATGCCGCCCTGAGCGAAAGGGTGCGATGCACTCAGACCTGACCCTGTCGGGATACAGGCTGCGGAAGCGGGCTACTCCTCCACGCGTCCACCGCCTGCCTCACTGCCACGGCGCCAATATCCGGCGGCGCGTATCTGGCTGCGGGGCACGGCCTCCTCATGAATCAGATAGTCGCGAAGCGCACGCACGGTGTCGATCTCCGCAGCAATCCAGACATGAAGATCGCGCACCGGGGGAAGGACAACAAGACGCAGCAGATCCTGCAAGGTCGTGATGGTATCGGGCTGGCAGCGATGGATTTCGGTCCAGGCATGGCTCACCAGCGGATAGCTGCGCTCTGTTTCACGTGTATCGAGCAGGACGACAGCACGCTTGCCCGGGGGGAGTTCTTCCAGCGCACGGGCGATGGCGGGCAGGGCAGTATCGTCACCGATCAGCAGATGATGGGTGCAGCTATCCGGTGCGATGTGCGAGGCCTTCGGGCCCCCCATGCCGAGTTGCTGCCCCGGTTTGGCCGCCGCGGCCCAGCGCGTGGCGGGCCCTTCCTCATGCAGCACGAAATCGATGATCAGCGTGCCGTCTTCGGGGTCGAAGCGCCGGGGCGTGTAGTCGCGTGCGATGATCCTGGTGTCGCGCAGAGCTTCGCGTCCGGCCTCGGGGCGGAAATCCGGCAGGATGGGATAGGTCTCACCGGGTTGGGGAAAGAAGAGTTTGACGTGATCATCGGGGCCAGCCGTGGTGAAGTCCTTCAGATCTTCCCCGGTGAAGACGATGCGCTGCATCGAGCTGCTGAGAGGAATGACCTGCGCTACGGTGATGAGGCGCAGGCGCAGGGCATGGCGGATTTTGGTCGGGATATGGCGGGGCTGAGTCATGATTCGGCCTTGCCCATGATTTCCGAGGCAGCGCGCATGAGGATGGCGGCCACGCGGCGGGCTTCGGCAGGGCTGCTGCCGCGCTTCTGGTAGAGCGCCGATTTCAGCATGTGGCGGGCCTTGTGCAGCCCGTCGGCAGCCTCGGGATCGATGTCGTGCAGCCCTGCAAATGCTTCGCGCACCTCGCTCATGCGTGCCCCGATGCGCGCGAGAATCTCGAGGATACGCTCGGCTTCAGCGCGATCAGTGTCCAGCTGCGCCTTGCCGGAGGCGGTGAGCGCATAGAGCTTGCGCGTACCCTCCTGGGTGACATCCGCCTGGCCGATCTCCTCAAGATAGGTCAGGGCCGGATAGACCATGCCGGGGCTCGGTTTGTAGAAGCCATTCGAGCGCTCTTCGAGGCGGCGGATGATTTCGTACCCGTGGGCCGGGCTTTCCTCCAGCAGCGCCATGATGACCAGTTGCAGCTCTTCAGCGCTGAGTTTGCGCCCTCCCGGAATATCCCCACCACGATGGCGACCGAACCGACCACCAAAACGGGAAGAATGCCCTGCACCAAAGCCGTCATGGCGGCTGAAGGCATGGCGAAGCGAATGACGAAAGAACATGATGTATCTCCTGCTATATCTTAAGACTGTACTATCGTAAGATATAACACAAGATTTTTATGCCGTGATCTGATGCATCGTCCAAAGGGAGGTCGAATGATATCGCGCTCGAACCCCGGTCAAGCTACGGGACCCTAGGGCCGAAAAGGCGACCCTCCCTCGGGGTGAGGGAGGGGGAGAAGGCCTCAGGCGGCCCAGACGGTCTTGATATTCATGAACTCGTGCAGCCCGAGCTCGGTCAGCTCCCGGCCATAGCCGCTCGCCTTGACGCCACCAATGGGCAGGGCTGGGTCCGAGGCGGTAATGCGATTGATGAACACCCCGCCCGACTCGATACGACGTGCCAGGCTTTGGGCCCGAGTCGCATCCTGCGTCCAGAGGCTCGCACCAAGCCCATAGGCGCTGTCATTGGCCAGAGCGACCGCGTGATCGGCGTCTCTCGCGGTGATGAGACAGGCAACCGGACCGAAGAGCTCTTCGCGGAAGGCGGTCATCTGGGGCGTTACGCCTGTCAGTACCGTCGGGGCATACCAGGCGCCGGGTCGGCTGATCGGTTCACCGCCCAAGGCGAGCTTCGCCTCCTCTGCCAGGCTGCGCCGGACCTGTTCATGCAGTCCGTCGCGTAGATCGCTGCGGGCCATGGGCCCAATGAAGGCATGTTCCTCCATAGGATCTTCGAGAGCCAGCGCACGTGCCCTGGCCACGAATTTCTCGGTGAAGGCCTCGGCAATCGGGGCTTCGAGAATGATACGCTTCGCCGCGATGCAAACCTGACCGCAATTTGCAAAGCGTGCCGTGATGGCCGAGTCGACTGCCTTGTCGAGATCGGCATCGGCCAGCACGATGAACGGATCGGAGCCGCCGAGTTCGAGCAGGGATTTCTTGCCGTTATGCCCGGCAATCCCGGCGATGATGCGCCCGGCTCGCACGCTTCCGGTGACCGTCACCCCAGTGATGCGCGGATCGGCAATGATCTGTGCTGTCTGCTCACGGGACAGATTGGCGCTCATGAAGACGTCATCGAGGTCGCAGTCACGCGCGATCTCGTTCAGGATCAGCCCGCAGCCCAGCGTACATTCCGCTGGTTTCACGAGAAAGGCGTTGCCACCCACCAAAATCGGCACCGCGGCGCGCATAATCTGCCAGTAGGGGAAATTCCACGGCATAACGGCCAGAACGGTGCCGGTCGGATCGTAACTCAGATGAGCCTCCCCGGTCGGCACGGCCATCGGCTTGTCACGCAGCAGAGCGGGGGCGTGTTTGCCGTACCAGTCGATGACTGCGGCGCATTTCTCGATTTCTGCCCTGGCCGAGGTGAGTGTCTTGCCCATTTCCTGCGTGGCGAGACGTGCCAGTTCCTCCTTGCGCTCACGCAACTGCGTGGCGAACCGGTGCAGCAGGTCGAGCCGCGCGCCGAGGGTCTTGCCGCGCCAAGCCGCGAAGCCTTTATCGAGGCGTGCCAGTGCGTCTTCGGCTGCGGCTTCGCTCAGAAAAGGATAATGGGCCAGTGTCTCGCCATTGGCCGGGTTGACAGTCGTAATGCCACCATCAGGATGAGGGCTGGTCATGATCACTACCTCTGGTTGTTATTCCATGAAGCGGTATTGGCCGCATCGGATTGGGCAACGACATCGGTCTGGCCGTTCCCGGGGGACCCGGCATAATTCCTGTAGGCCGAGTTTTCATAGGGTGGCCGAACGGGCGCGTTGAATTTCACGGGCCATCCAAGGAACGAAAAATGCGACGGGGCCTCACTGGGGGCCGCGGTGCTCTGACTGGCTTCCGGCGCGGGCAGACCGAGTGCCGGATGGGTACGCACCGTGTATGAGTAGCCACGCAGGGAAGAGTCGAAATCCTCGGTCACGGTGTAGCCATGGGGCGGGGGCGGCGCCCCTCCATCGGGGAGGGCGACCTTCTCCACAGGGGTCAGGGGATGATCCATGGCGCGCATCTGGGCGGCCGGGTCAGCGAAAGCCGGGGCTCCCCAACTGGCAAGGGTGGTGCCAATCAGGGCGAGCACGCCGCGCGAGGGAGGGGATGTAGCGATGGACGTGAAACGGGTCTTGGGCATGGTCATGCTCCTGCTGCGGTCACCGTCATCCTAACCGGGCTGCGTCTGTTTCGTTCTGTCATGTCGTTGTAGGATGTAAAAAAACCGGTACGGGCACAATATTTGGTGACTGCCGGTGTCGTCAGGCGTTGCGCCAGACAGAACAGACCCTTCCCAGGCCTCGAAGCGAGGCCGAACGTTCAGGGAGAACAGAATATCATGGCCCCAGCGAATGGCTCGACGATCCCCGGTATGGGCGAGATCGCTCCTCTCGCGCTCGATGGCGAGTCCCTTGCGCAGCTTCAGTCCGCCCTGGCCCAGGTTGAGCATGGGCGTGGCGTTCTTGTGAGGCTGGCCGACCTCATGGGAGGCGCTGTAGGGCAGGCAACACGCCTTGGCATGCAGGGACTCGGGATGGCTCCGACCATCCAGGCCAAATTGCAGGGCCTAGCCGAGGCTTCGATCGCCCGTGCCTTCGATATCGCCATTCTGGGCATGGCACAGGAGAACACGACCAAGGCGCCAAAATGGCGCGACCCTGCTGCTCAGGCTGCTGTCGCCGTTTCGGGCGCGCTCGGCGGATTCGGCGGGGTTGTCGGACTCATGCCCGATATCGGTTTCACCACGCTCACGATCATGCGCGAGATCGCGCGCATAGCCCGCGAGGAGGGAGAAGATCTCTCCAGCGATGATACGCGGCGCGCTTGCCTGGAAGTCTTCGCCCTGAAAGGGTTCATGGCGGGGGGCAATGCGGAAGAGAGCGAGCTTGGCTTCTTCTCGGCGCGTGCGCTCATGCGTGGCAAGCCGATCGTGCTGCTGATCGCCGAGGTGGCCTCGCATTACGGAATCGGGCTCTCCCGCAAATTCGCGCTTCAGATGGTACCGGTCGCGGGGGCCCTGTGCGGGGCCTCGCTCAACGCTGCGTTCCTCTCGCATTATCGGGCTCTGGCGCGCGCGCAGTTCACCATACGGCGTCTGGAGCGCCAGCACGGGCCTATTGTGCGCGATACCGCCGCCCATATGCGCCAGACCGGCACGGCCGACGCTCAGGCCTGATACCCTGGCCTGAGACACCCTGGCCTGAGACCTTGGCCTCAATCTCCTCCGGCGCGGGAAGAGACCGAGGCGCAGTCACATTGGGCGGAGGGTTGTAAAGTCGCAAATCGTCGGCCATCCAGCTCGGGTCAGTCAGGATTTGAGCCCACGTCTCGCGATCCGTGTGGCATGACCGGGGTTCAACGCTGCCTTGTCAGGGCGAGCCCTGTTATTCGCTTTTCGGGCTGCGCAAAGCTTCCAGCAGCCCGACGGGAATGATCTGGATCGAGAAAATGGCTGTCATGACGAAGGCGAGAACCTGATAATGCGGCGCCACGATGCTCAGCAAAGCGCATAGCGCGATACCGATGACATAGACGAAGGTGAGGGGCATGATGACGGTCCTTGTCCGAGAGGGGCTTCCTGCCCCCAATGCGGTCTGGTCGCGTAACATGACCGGGGGCGCTGCGACCACTCAAAAGCTGTGCGCGGGCCGTGGTTCCAGAGGGGTATGGGATGCGTGATCCTCTGACGTCCGATTTGCTTCTCGAGGCTTATCGTCAGGGTGTCTTTCCGATGGCGGAAGACCGCCATGCGACCGAGATCACGTGGCATCGCCCTCTCGAACGGGGTGTCCTGCCTCTGGACTCTCGTTTCCACCTGTCGCGTCGTCTTGCCCGCACCCTCCTGCAGGGGCGCCAGGAGGTGACGAGCGATCGTTGTTTCGACGAGGTGGTGCAGCTTTGTGCCGAGGTTCCGGGGCGCATTGAAACCTGGATCAGCGGGCGCATTCAGGCGCGTTATGTCCTGCTCCACGAGCAGGGACACGCGCATTCCGTGGAAGTCTGGCAGGACGGGGCGCTTGTAGGCGGCCTCTACGGGGTCAGGATTGGCGGGGCGTTCTTCGGGGAGAGCATGTTTTCCCGGCAACGTGATGCCTCGAAAATTGCCTTGGTCCATCTGGTTGCCGCGCTGCGACTGGCAGGAATCACCCTGCTGGACACGCAGTTTCCAACCGCGCATCTGGAAACATTCGGCTGTCTTACCGTTGCACATGACGCCTATAGAGGGATGCTGGACCAGGCTATCCGGATTGAGGCATCGTGGGAAAAAGATGTCTCGCTGGACAGGCTGCGACCGGAGATCATCCGTCTTCGCGACGGTCTGAACGTCCGCTGAGGCGTATTGGAGGGGATATTATGACGATGGTTCAAGTAAAGGGCGTTGCAGCGCTGTCGTTGGTCGCTGGTATGGTTCTTGGAGCCGGCGCGGCCTCTGCCCAGCAGCACCCGAGATTGTCGCCCGCGCGCGACGTAACGGTCGTTTATTCCGTACAGCCCGAAAAGATGCCCAAGCCCGTACAGGCGATCGTGCAATTCAAGGCAGAGGGCGACAAGCTGCGTATCGACGCACCCGACCATGCTGGATCGACCATCCTTGACCGTCCTGCCCAGCGCGTGACGCTCATCATGAACAAGCAGCGTGTCTATACGAGCTTCTCCCCCAAGCACGGATTGCGGAACCCGTTCATGCTGGACATGACCATGCAATATGCGCCTGACGGCACGGGCTCTGTTGCGGGTATGGCCTGCGACAAATGGACCATCACATCACCCCACGGCAAGGCAACGGCCTGCGTCACCCAGGATGGCGTCATCCTGAGCGAGGAGGGCGTCGATGCGGACGGGCTGCATGGCAAGCTCGAGGCACAAAGCGTCACCTACGGCCCGCTGGCCGATACGCTGTTCCAGCCTCCTGCCGATTACCAGCAGATCACGGCCCAGATGCCTATCCCGCATGGCGCCGGCCCGCAGAGCTCCGCCAAGCCGTGAGACCCTCTGTCATCGCCCTTATGGGCGCCTCCCTGCTGGCCGTTCTTCCTTTCGCCACCGCCTTTGCGGATGAAGGGGGCAATACGCCCTACGTCACGCCGCGCGTGGATGTCGATGTTACCTATCAGGCGGTCGGACCTGACGGCCAGTCCTACAGCCAGCGCATGCGCTGGAACGCCGCCCATTGGCAGCAGCGTCTGGACATGGAAACGACCGGACTGATCATGCTGACCGATTACAGGGCCCATCGCCTGTCGGTGGTTGATGTCCGAACGAAGAGCTTCACCGTTTCCGGTGCTCCCGATGCGCAATTCTCGCCGCCCGGTACACGGGCAACAGGCCATTGGGCGAAAGGGGCGGGCGACCAGGTGGCGGGCCAGGCCTGTACCCATTGGGTTTCGATCGATACGGACGGGCAGAACGGGGATTTCTGCTACACCGATAACGGCGTGATGATGTCCGCCAGCCATGAGGGCAAACCCGTGATCAGAGCGATCTCCTATGTCGAGACGCCCCAGGGGCCGGAAATCTTCAAGGAGCCCGAGGGCTTCCATGAAATCGAGGCGCTGAAACTCTCCCAGTGACCGACCGTATGGGCAGGAAGGGCCGGATTGAACATTTATGTTACAATCCGGCCTGTTTTCTGTCCTGTTCCGTCCCAAATTCGACACCATATCGAGGTTATAAGAGGTGTATCGGGGGCGGTATCACATTTTCCGCTCCTGATTTGGAGGTTCCATCATGCGTCGTATTCTGAAACTTGCCCTTGCGGCCCTGCCTCTGGCGGGCCTTCTGGGAAATGCTCCGCTGGCGCAGGCACATCCTTACGGTCACGGATGGGGTGGCCCTGGCTGGCATGGTGGTGGTGGCTGGCGTGGTGATCGCGGCTGGCACCGTGGTGGTGGAGGCGCCTTCGTGGGCGGTCTTGTCGGTGGTCTGGTCGGCGGTGCCGTGATTGGTGCTATGGCCCGACCCTATGTCGCACCGCCCCCGCCGCCCGTTGTCTATGCACCGCCCCCGCCGGTAGTGTACCAGCCGCCGCCGCGCGTGGTTTACCCGCCGCCGGTTGCTGTTTATCCGTCCTATCCCGCATATCCTGCTTACTGATCACGAGGCTCGGTTTTCATCATGGTAGCTATTGGCGATAGGGCGCCCGCGTTCTCCCTCCCCATTGCGGGGGGGCAGATCATCGAGAGCGAAGCCCTCAAGGGGCAGCCTTATCTCGTTTATTTCTATCCCAAGGCCGATACTCCGGGCTGCACGACCCAGGCCTGCGATCTGCGTGATCAGAAGCAGACCCTCGGCGGGCTGGGTCTCAAGGTGATCGGAATCAGCCCCGATCCGGTAGAGAAGCTTGAGCGCTTCGCCAAGAAATACGGTCTGGATTTCGTTCTGGCGAGTGATGAGAATCACGAACTGGCTGATCTCTACGGGACCTGGGTCGAAAAGACGAATTACGGCAAGACGTATTTCGGGATGGAGCGCAGTTCGTTCCTCGTCGATGCGGATGGCGTGATCCGGGCCTTGTGGCGCAAGGTCAAGCCCGCAGAACATGTGGCGCTGGTGACTGAAGCCGCTTCAGAACTCTAGCCCGTAGAGTTCTGGTGACGCACGACCTCTTTCATCGTGCGCCCTGGCGGACGCTCCGTCTTGGGGCGCTCATTGCCGGTGTTCCGGTTGCTGTGGCCCTTTTGGGTGGGGCAGGCCTCCTCTGGCGCCTTGCCTCCGGTCCGATGGAGGTGACGGCGCTCGCCGCGCGTTTCTCCCCCATCACCATTCAACCTGGTCCCGATCCGCAGCATCCCGCAGGTCGGCTGGCTTGGTCCCGTCTTTTTATGAGTTGGCATCCAGGTCTGCGTCACGCATCGCCGGAACTCGTCATCGAGGCGCGTGATCTGACGGTGCTGAGGCAGGACGGAAGCGCCACGCTCGCCTTGGGGCGGGCACATCTTGTGGTGCGTCTTGCGCCTCTCCTTCATGGTGTGATCGAGCCTCTGCGCGCCGATATCCGCCATGGTCAGGTGGTTCTGCGGCGACAAGATGATGGAAGCGTGGATCTGGACTGGCCCGGTGCGCGTCACACCCACCGCCAGTCGGGTGTCTTTTCCCTAGGCGCCCTGAGCCATGTTCACATCCAGAATGTCACGACCAGCCTGCGGGATTCGCGACGCTTGCGGCAGAGCGAAGAGACGCTCAGTCTTCCGGCGACACCCTCAGGTGCGGAGGGCGCCTCCTTATTCCTCGCCCAGGCCGTTCTGACCCGCGCGCCGGGTGCAGCGATGCTGGGGTGGGTGGGCGCGGTGAACGGCAGAATTGGGCCTGGCGACTCGCCTGCAATCGATTTTCACGCGGCCGGACGGGAGCCTGGTCCTGGCCTTGTGGCCTGGGATCTGGGGATCGGCCCCTTCACCCCCGCAGGCCTTGCCGGATACGTTCCCCATGCCGGCGCGTGGCACCTTCCTGTCCAGATCGAAACCCATGCTGTTCTCGCGGAAGACGGCACCGGAATCAGTGCGCTGGGACCTTTGCGACAGGCCACTCTCTCCGTCACACTCGGACGCGGCAGCATCGAACAGAAACTCGATGCGCCGCTTCAAATCTCGAGCGGCTCATTGACCGCCCATGTGATTTCTGAGGGCGAGGCGGTTTCCGTCGATCAGGCTTCGGCGTCCGTATCGCTGATCGATGATGTGGGTGGGCTGACGCGCTTCATCGCAGGGGGCAATTTTTCTGTCGATTCCCTCAAGCGCGCCGGTCATATCGACGCACATGTGACTGCCTCTTCCACACCGCTGGATACCGCGCATCTGGCGGCCATCTGGCCCGACATACTGATGAAGGGCGCGCGGCGCTGGGTCACACGCAATCTGACGAGCGGAAGGGGAACGGGTCTGCACCTGGATGCCGATCTCCAGAGCAGGACAGGCTGGGGCGGGATAAGGCCCACCAGAACCGATGCTGCACTGGATGTCACCGGTGCAACCGTGCATTGGCTGCGTCCGATCCCTCCTGCGCAGGACGTTTCCGCCCGTTTCAGCTTTGCTGCTCCAGATGTGCTCAGGATCGATTTTCTGGGAGGGGTTCAACCCAGTGCTGACAGGCGCGGTGCCCCCCGGGTCAAGCTCGATGGCGGGTCCATGCTGATCAGCGATCTGTTCGCCAAGGATCAGTTCGGCACGATCGATCTGGCCTTGTCGGGCGATCTCGCTGCGCATCTGGGCTTGCTGGCCCATCCCCGGTTGCATCTGCTGTCGCGTCATCCCCTGCCTTTCACCCATCCCGCCGGGGCGGTACTCGTGACGGGGCGGCTGACCTTGCCCCTGACCTCGCATGTGGAAAACGACCAGATGCATGTCACTGCCGAGGCGCGCTTTCGTGACGTGTCCCTCGATAATGTCGTGCTCGGCCGCGCCCTGACGGGTGCGCGTGGACGCCTTGAGGCGACGGAACACGGCATGAGCCTGAACGGTCAGGGTGAGCTCGATGGTGTGCCCACCACCGCGACCCTCTCAGAGCGGTTCCAGAGCCGTGAAGGCGGTCTGCGGGAGAAGATTCGCGCCGTTTCGATCTTTGACGAAGCGGCTTTGAAGCGCTCGCATATCGGCAATGAATCGCTGTTTCGCGGGACCGCGGAAATGGTGACCGAATACAGTGCGGGTTTTGATGGGCGTGCAGATGTCGCCCTGTCGCTCGATCTGGAGAAAGCGGGGCTCGATATCCCCGTATGGCGCAAGAGCGCCGGCGTCGCTGCGACGGCCTCGGCCCATATCGGCCTGCGCAATGGGGCCATCGTCTCCCTTGATCGCATCGCCGCCGAGGGGCCGGATCTGCACGTGGAAGGCCGTGGCCTCATCGCCTCGGGCAAGGTGGAAAGCCTCGTCCTCGATCATTTCTCGGTCGGTCGGTCGAATGGGGATGCGGTGATCGCGCTACCGTTGACCGACGGCGCCCCCGTCAATGTTCATATTCGTGCGCAGGATCTGGATGTGGCTCCCCTGATTCACGGGGACGAGGCAAAGGCCGGCATCACAACACCCGTCACCGCCGTTGCGGGCAAGTCATCCTTGCCCGGGAATGGCGATGACAGTCTGACAGCAGGCGCGAAGCCTGGGCGTCCCCCCGACCGTCCTGAAATGCGCTGGAACGTCGATATCGCGACCGAACGCCTCTTTTATGGCCCCAAAGGGTTCTTTGGTGACGTCATTGCGCATCTGGAGCACCGGAATGATCGCCTCGACAAGGCACTGTTCGAGGCGAAACGCCCCGCGGCCGTGTCGCTTGCGCTGACCCCCAGCCCGGATGGGCGTCAATTGCGCCTCAAGGTCGATGATCTCGGGACGCTTCTGAGGGAGACGGGCATGACGTCCCGCCTCGAGGGCGGGACGGCACGGATCGTCGGGCACGTACCCGATGGCGGAACAGGGCATGTGCCGCCCTTTGACGGGGTCATATCCGTAACACCATTCAGCTTTCGGCAGCCCCCCGCCGCCCTGACGGCTGCAACGCATCTTTCGGTGTTCAACTGGTCACAGGCGAGCAGTGAACGTTTTGAGGTGCAGCACCTTCACCTGCCCGTGCGTGTCGCGCATGACGTGATGACAATTCATGAGGGGCATCTCGGCAATCCGGCACTCGGGGCAACGCTGGAGGGCAAAATCGGGCTTGATCAGGGGGCGCTCGATCTGCGTGGCACGGTCGTTCCCGTGTTCGGCATCAACGCCGCGCCCGGGCGTCTGCCCAATGTGGGCAAGCTGTTCTCCCCCGAGAAAGGGGGAGGTCTACTGGCCGCCACTTTTACCGTGACAGGAACCGCAAGCGATCCTGATCTGTCAGTGAACCCCTTTGCCATGCTATTGCCCGGGGTGATGCGCCAGCTCGCAAAGTAGGTGCGCCGCCTGCACCTGCCGGTGTGACGGCCCTGCAAGGGTCATGGCGAAAGGCCCCGTCTTCGACGTGGCGTGAAACAGCGGAGACAAGCCATGCGCGAAGACGGAAATGCGGATCTGTTCGGTGCCTCTCCTGGACCGAAGCCTTCGCCCGCCTCCGTCTCCCCGCGTAGCTCGGCGCATTCCGCGCCGGCTTCGAGTGAGTCGCTCAGACAAACCCAGCCCCTGGCAGACAGGCTTCGCCCCAGATCCCTGTCCGAGGTGGTGGGACAGGATCATCTGCTCGGGACGGGCGGGATGTTGAGCCAGATGTTGCAACGCAACACGCTGCCAAGCCTCATCCTCTGGGGCGGGCCGGGGTGCGGTAAGACTACGATCGCTCGCCTGCTTGCGCGCGAGGCGAAGCTGCGTTTCGAGCAGATCTCTGCCGTGTTTTCCGGCGTGGCGGATCTGAAGAAAGCCTTCGAGACCGCGACGCGGTTCCAGCAGGAGACCGGGCGCGGCACGCTGCTCTTCGTCGATGAGATCCATCGCTTCAATCGCGCACAACAGGATGGGTTCCTGCCCTATGTCGAGCGCGGAACCGTCATTCTGATCGGGGCTACGACGGAAAATCCTTCCTTCGCGCTGAACGGCGCTCTGTTGTCACGCTGCCAGGTTCTGGTGCTCAACCGTCTTGATGATGAGGGGCTCGACAGGCTTTTGCAGAGGGCCGAAGCAGATTCCGGTCATCCCCTTCCCCTCACGATCGAGGCGCGGGCCGCGCTCCGGGCCATGGCCGATGGAGACGGGCGCTATCTGCTCAATCTGGTGGAGCAGATTCAGGCTCTTCCTCAGGAGACGCAACTCGACACGGCTGGGTTGGCCTCGGTCGTTGCACGCCGGGCGGCGCTTTACGACAAGGACCGCGAAGAGCATTACAATCTGATCTCGGCTCTCCACAAATCCTTGCGTGGTTCCGATCCCGATGCCGGGCTTTACTGGTTTGCCCGCATGCTCGAAGGGGGCGAGGATCCGCGATATATCGCGCGTCGTCTGACCCGTTTTGCGGCTGAGGATGTCGGCATGGCCGATTCCTCTGCCCTGCCACTCGCGATCGCCGCCTGGGAAACCTATGAGCGACTTGGGAGCCCCGAGGGTGAATTGGCTCTGGCGCAGCTTGTCGTTCATCTGGCGACGGCGCCGAAATCGAACGCTGTTTATCGGGCCTACAATCAGGCGCGCAAACTTGCTCGGGAAACAGGCAGCCTCGGACCGCCCCATCACATACGCAATGCGCCCACCCGCCTCATGAAGGATATCGGCTACGGCAAGGGCTACGAATACGACCACGACACGGCAGACGGGTTCTCGGGTCAGAATTACTTCCCGGATGAAATGGACCGTGTTGCCCTTTATCAGCCCACAGACCGGGGCAGGGAAAGCGAGATCAGAAAAAATCTGGACAGGCAGGCCGCAATACGGGCAAGCCGTCGCCCATGAGTGTAACGACCCGTATTGTCAGTGAAGATGAGGCCGATATGCGCCTCGACCGCTGGTTTCGCCGCCATTATCCCGACCTCACCCAAGGGGCGCTGCAAAAGCTGTGCCGTACGGGGCAGGTGCGCCTCGATGGCAAGCGCGTGACCGGGGCGAGCCGTCTGGCTCCCGGGCAGAGCCTGCGTATTCCGCCTCTGCCCGCGCCCATGGCCGCCCAACCCGATCGCCCTGCGCCG
>Ga0157365_10000105_pt1 | contig 39541 bp, 52 predicted proteins | sample AttsexASBM3_FD_111478 | JGI IMG/M metagenome (GOLD analysis project Ga0157365, IMG submission 111478) | Fungus gardens microbial communities from leaf cutter ant in Ribeirão Preto, State of São Paulo, Brazil - Atta sexdens ASBM3 | ecosystem: Host-associated > Fungi > Mycelium > Unclassified ...
AGCGCTCAGACGAAGTGGGGCACTGGCCTCATGATTTGCATCCGGCCCTTTTTGAGGGTTGCAAGACCCTGATCATGCGGCTATATCCCCGCCACCGGTCTTCTTCCCAAGGAAGGCCGAGTGAAAAGGCGGGGCCATAGCTCAGTTGGGAGAGCGCTTGAATGGCATTCAAGAGGTCGTCGGTTCGATTCCGATTGGCTCCACCAGAAATCCCATATTAAGCCCTGAATTAGCTAGGTTTTACCTTAAACCTCTAAATCCGGTCCCTAGTTTGGTCCCAAATCATTCTTTTGGAATTTCTTCGGCAGGTTTGTCCGAATTCTGCGCTTCAGGTGCGTCCGAAACAGCTTCGGACGGTGTCGGCGCGCTTTCATCCAATACGGCCTTATCCTGAGCAGGCGTGATATCAGCTTCCGCCTGGCTCGATACATGCCCGATCCCGACAGGGCCCGCCGTCTCGGCCTCTCCAGTGTGGACATGCGGCGCGGACAGGGACGCATTGCGCGCTTCGCGGTCGGCAGCATGCAGGGCAATGATCCGATTAATGCCTTTATGTTCGGTATCGTTGAGGGGGCGGCCGCCAAGAATGGCGGGCCCGATATGGGACCAGCCCTCGGCAAACGACGCATCTGTCTCCGCCAGGCGGAGAACGGCGTCAGAAAAAGAAGAGTCAGAAGAAAATCGGTGGAACATGACGGTCCCTCGGTTTGCGGGGCCTCGCCGTCAGTCCGAACGTGAACAGCGATCGAGGACATCCCTCTGGCGAATGTAGAGGCCGATCGACCTATGCGTCGCCGGCATCTCTGAAAGCGGGTGCTTTTCAAGCTCGGCGGCCGTCTGGGCCTGAACGTCCACAGGCCATGCAATGACGGGTGGACAGATGGGCGTCATCTTCTGGGTCGCGCACCCGGAAAGGGCACACACCAAAGCGAGGGATAGAATGGATCGCATCACCCCTGTCCTTTTGCCAGTCGCGTCAGCATGTCGGCATCGCTGATATCTGCACCTGCGACAGTGGCCATTGCCTGAGTGATGCGAGTGACATCATTGGCCTCGGCGACTGACGCCCGGGTGTCGGATACAGATGCGGCGTTACGCCCGGCCCGGCTCGCGAACCAGACCAAGCCGCCCAGCGCGCCCACCACGAGGGTGAGCGCACCGAGACCCGCATACGGGCTCACGTCGCCGTCGTTTCGGTGGCCGTCGTTTCGGTCGATGCCGTCGCGACGATCTGTTTCGTTTTCGCGCCCGTCACGGTGCGCGCCACGCCATTGAGCGTGTCCGTCGCACCGCCGAGCACATCGGCAAGATCGATCGATACGCGGCTCTCGATACCCGGCAGGAGTCCGTCGAGGATCCGCGTGATGCCATCGCTCACCTTCTGCTGATTGTCGCTCATCGTCGAGCCGGTCAGGGCTTTGAAGGCATTTTCCCCGGCCGAAACGAGATCGCTGACCTGGGAATTGGAGGTCGATACCGTAGGCATGTGGTTATCCTCTTGCATGATGCGCCAGGCCGAACCGGGCCCGGCAACGGGGGTGTCCCGCAGTCAAGTCGTCTTGCCTGCGGTATCCTCGACCGCCCGGGCCGCCACATTGGCGACAACCCCGGCAGATCGTTCTTTCGCCAGCTCATGGATCGCCGCCGTGGCGACGGTCGCAGCGGTGTGCTGGGCGGAAGTATTGTCCGGGATCAGGAGCGGGATGCCCGCGAGAGCGAACGTCCCGGCAAGAGCCTCGCCCAAGCCGAAATGGGCCGCCCCAATGGCGCCCACCAGCAACGCCACGCCCTGAAGCGTCGTCGGCTGACGTGCCCAGACCACGATTGACTTGATGCCGGGGCTCATGCGTCGATCGCCTGCTGGAAGAGCGCGATGCGCCAAGGCGTCACCGCCCCCTTGCCAAGCGCCGTGTTGTATCCGGCTTTCCACGCGCCGCAGAGGGCCGCTGCATCCTTTGCCCCCGGAAGCGCAACGGGGGACCGCAGGAACGCAACGGCGGAGACGAACACCGCATAGGCATCGCTTTCGACCATCGCTTCCGCGCTGCCGATAGCGACGCCTCCGAAGCGGCCGGGCAGGTAGCCCAGGCCGATGGCCGTCAGTCCCGGACGAAAGGCCAGATAATTACGCCAGATGTCATCGTGCGTGGCGGGCTCGACCATGCAGTAGCCGAGCGCCGGACCGCCCCCGATCTGCCGTTTGGCGACGAAGCCGCTTTCGACGGCCGGGATCCCGGTATGCAGGTTGATGCGGGCCGTCAGGTCGCCAGACAGACGCATCGCCGTCAGAACCGGCGTGACGACGTCGCGCTTAAAACTGGGAAGAAGCGTTGTCATTTAGGCACGATCTCCAATCGCTTGACGCGTTCATCCAGTCGCGCCCGATCCACGGCGCTGGCTTGATTTGCCAGAGCCTGCTCATCGCGGAACTGGTAGTAGCTGGCCCATAGTTTCGAGGTGTCTTCCTGGCGGGCTTTCGCGTCCCCGCGCAGGCCGTCGACACTGTCGGATATCGCGCCGGTTTCGGCCCGGACGATGAAGGGCACCGCGCCGGCGCACGAAACGAGAAGGCCAAGGATCGTCAGCCAGATCGGCCAGTTCGGACGGCCGCCACGCGCCATCGCGTCGGCGACCTTGTCGAAGCCCGCCTGCATCGCGAGCTGCTGATCGGCAAGAGCGCGATCGGTCCGGGAAAACGCTTCCTTGTTTTCGGCCTGGATCGCATTGACCTGGACACTGAGGTTGTTGAGCCCGATCTCGACGACGCTGACGCGCTCGCTGATATCTCTGGGCGTACCCATTGCCGGGCTCATCACATGCACATCCACTTCCTACCGATCGGAAGAGGATGCGTCAGGTCATGCGCTCATGCTGCGCAAAGAGAGGGGACATAGTGCATTATCAAGGCACGTTACTGAGTCACCTGCGTGGCATTGAGCTGCCACCACGATCCATTTTCGTAGACTAGCAAGGCATGGTTGGTCGCGTCATTAGCGAGACTACCCTCCAGGACATTGGTCAGCGCCATGATCGCCGCGTGCGTCATCGGCACCATCTGGACCAGCTGATTGAGCGCGATCAATCCGGTATTGTGATTCACTGAAAAGATCGTGTTGACACCCCCGGCATCAGGATAGGCCACCGCATAAAAATCATCGCCGGGGAAAAGCCCCATGGCGAAGCGGCTCGCGCCAGCGGATTGATAGGTCAACACACGATACGCCTTCGATGTCCCGTTGTAGTAAAGCCCAGTCCCGGCGGCCGTGCTCGATCCAACGGTGAGCGAAGGCGCTGTGATCGCCCCCCCGAATACGGCTCCCGATAGCTGGGCATAGCGCGCGTCCGCCGCCGTCTGTGTGATGCCCTGGGGGCAAAGAAGAGGAACGCCGCTGGCGTCGACCGAACAGACCGAAACGGTGACGACGGGCGATTTCAGCTGCCCCAGAGCATCCTGATAGGTCGGGATGGCGGGCGTGCCGTCAACGAGCGGCGTGGTCACGGCAGGCGTCGCCTGGCTGCCATCGTCGGCGACATATGTCAGTGGGGCCGCTGTCTGGGCATGTGCCGTCCCACAAACAAATAGGGCAAAGCAGATCAGTTTACGCATGATGATTATCCGATCAGTTGCAGGCAGTCGCGCTGCGATAGAGGTGGCCGCTACTGTCGAGGCAGGCGTAGGCATTGCCCGATCCGGACAGGCCGCTCAGGGTCGCACTGGCCGCATACACACCATTGACGCCGCGCAGATTGGCCCCGCCCGAAACCTGGGTTCCAAGGGTCAGATCGCCATTGTCATCCCCCTGGATGGTCGTCGTGGTCGCGTTCGAGGCGGTCTCCCATTTGACGATCGACCCCTCGTGCATGGTGATCGCACCACTGGCCTGCGTCTCCAGCCATTGGGCGATCATGACCCCGAGCGTCGCCGTCCCGGTGATCGATGCACTCGACCCGTAATAGCCGTTGACGCCCCGGAGATTGCCGCCCCCGGAAACCTGAGTGCCAATCTGCCAGTCGCCGTTATTGTCGCCATAGAGCGTCGCGCCAGCCCCGCCACTGCTGGTATGCGCCTCGATCGGCTTACCCGACTGGAGATTGAGGGCGTCGCCGATCCACGCGCTTCCATCGCCACGCACGCATAGGCCGGGGATATCAGCGTTCAGGCTGGCCGTGTTGTTGCCGACTAGGCAGATGCCGCCAAGGTTCGCCGCGCTATAGTCGAACGACAGATAGCCCATATTCGAGCCGGTCTTCGCCGAGCTGTCCCAGCGTGTGCCGTCAATCACAAGGCCAAGATTGACCCGGTAATCCGTCCAGGTTGGGGAGGCAGCGCTGTCATATTGCTGCACCCATGAGCGCGTGACGAGCTGATGCCCGTCAGCGGAGGGCGTCATGCTCTCGTACGAGGTATGCGCGTTTCCTTGCCCCACGGCAGGCGCCTCCGAGCCGGGGATATAGTAATTGTAGCCCTTATATTCGTTCGCCCACCCCGCGACTGTGTTCTGGATGCCGTTAGGAAGATTGAGGCCGTTGATGATGAGCCCCGTCGAATCATAGGTCGGGTGCAGGCACTTGCCGCTGCCCTGCGCCGGCCCCTGACAATCCATCGAGATCACAAGCCCGCGCATGGTCGCCTGATTGGACGCGGTGCCGCCGTAATGGATGTCGATTTCATCAGCGTTGAAGTAATCCACCAGCGAGTGTGGGTTATTCGTGGGATCGAAACTCATAAAAATGTTCCGGCCGCCTGCCTGGGTCGGCGCACCGATCATGGCGACGGCCTGGCCGAAATTGCTGCGGACCGTATCGTATGTCGTGCCCGGAACGTCACCCGACCGCCACGCATGGCCGGTGGAGTTGCCATTATGGATCCCCCATCCCTGCACTGTGATGGATGAGCCATCCGAGGCCACGCTCGAGACGAGCGAAACATAATAATTATGCGGCGCAAGGGACGTGCCGGAGGTCGGGTTTTGCAGGCCGCTATCGGTCGGATAGGTCGGCGCGGCCACGTCGGACGTGATCGAGTTCGTCGCGATATACTGGTTCGGATGGATACGGGCGATCTGCTGGGGCGTCAGGTAGCTGCCTGACGGCAGATAGATGTGCGTTGCATCATAGGTCACGCCCGTGAGCACGATCTCAGGCTCGGTGCTGCCCGGCTGCTCATAGTCGACCACGCTGTCATAGGACGGATCGTTGGCGATATTGCTCGGGTCCGTCAGATTGCCGGAAATACCGGCGCGTGCCTGAAACACCGATTGCGGCGTCATCACCGAGCAGATCAGGCAACCCATATCCATATAGCCATCCGGCATCCCGCGCAGGACGATGGACGATCCGGTGCCGAGCAGATCGGTCGCCGTGGCCGATGTTCCGCTCCCCGCTCTCTGCGCTCCCAGCATGAGCGCGTGCGGCTGAATATAGGGGTCCATATTTTGCCCCGGCAAAGTATAGACGTTCTGCGTGCCGCCTATCGTCAGCACAGGCGCATCACCACCTGTCGCCATATTGTGCATCAATGCCTGGATATTGGGCGCAAGCAATCCACGCTGCGCCAGGAACTGGGCATGCGCCGTCCCACATGCAAGCAAGGAGAGGGCGAGGGCTGGACTGTATCTCATGCTGCGGTGCTCGCATCTGCCTGGGCGGGGACGCCGTCATTGTTCCACCAGCCGCCGGACGACGGCGGCGATGTCGGAAGGGTGGCAAGCCACGCCTGCATCTGGATCTGGGTGGCCAGCGTGTCGGGCGTGGTCGAGCCGGAGGGGGCGGTCACGGTGCCGGCAAAGGCGGGGACGCCCGCATTGTTCCACCAGCCCCCGTTTGAGGGGGTGGTCGTCGGCAGGCTCGAAAGCCATGCCGCCATTGACACGCCGCTGACGACATTGCCGCTCACGGCGGGCGGGATCGGTGTGATCAGCGCGGCCTCGGCGCTGATGCAGATCGTGACATCGACCTGATAGACATTCCCGAGGCTGGTCAGCACGCATACGGGGATCGACTGCACCCCGCTTGCGGTCCATGTCAGCCAGGCCGTGCCGACATTGCCGAAAATGCTCGTCCATGCCTGGCTGGCGATGGCGGCCGTCCCGAAGGCGCATGTGACGACATACTCGCCGCCCGCCAGAAGCGATCCGAAATCGACGCTGTAGTCAGCGCCGCCGCCGATATTGGCTTTCGGCCAGCCTAGACGACGATTGAACGATATGCCCGGATACGGCATGCACCGCGGATCCGGGATGCGCGCGATCCGCGCGGATGGCGACCATTGGGCCAAGGTGATGCTCCTGCGACGTGGTGCGTGTGATCGCGTGATCAACGATCGTGACCATACGCACCGCATCGCAGACGACGTCCCCGGAACAAATTGCCGCAGATGTCGGGCCGCCAATTTTCAAGGGCTAAAACCCGACATTATTGGCGGCAACGATATTCGGATCGCTCGTGGAAGTAGGGATGCTGAAGCCGCCAGTCTGGTTTCCTGTTGCCAGATTTCCGGTGAAGATGGCGTAATGCCCTGTATCTCCGGTCGGGAGTGATGAGAGAATACCGTAGTTCTGCGCGCTTTGGGAAATTCCGCTCTGGTAGTTTTGAGCCTCGCCTCCGGCACCGGACATATTATTTGCTATTATTACGAAATTCGGGTTCGACCCGACATTTATTCCGGGATATCCGCCACTTTTTCCGGCGGAGTTCATGAAAACCATATTCCCTATGGCCGACAGATGTGTGCCGTTTTCGAAGTCTATCCCCGTTCCCGTGTTTGCGTGAAATTCGCACGAAGACACAACAACGTTGTTCGATGCGGGGTTTGTGACCACGAAACCTGCGGCAATGCCTGCGACGTTCAGGGTTCCCGGGGTATAACCATTTGTGCTGCCCCAACAATTCGTAATGTTGAATTCGGTTATCGGGCCAGTGCCACCCAGCAACCATCCTGGTCCTTTATTGCTGTCTGCTAAGACCGCAGTCCCCCGAAACCCATCCACTTCCTGGCTTTTGGAGCTATCGGGGTCGAGCAAAACTCCCGCGACCTTACCGCCCAGGAGATCCATGGCGCTGATATACAGCCCTGATGACCAGCTGACATGCAGAGGCGCACTATCATATCCGTCAAAACCGGACTCGGAAATATAAGTGTCCTGGCTGTATTTCGATGAGCCCTCAACCCAAATTCCGTCTCCGCCCCCACCGCGACCGGCCACACGCACGATATGCGTCCCGTTCGATCCTGCGATATGGATATTGTGCCAATGCCTGCCTGATCCGTTAGAAAAAATAATGTTCCAGAACCTGTTCTCGAACGAGTCTTGCAAGAAAATAGCTTCGCCTGATGTTCGTGTAACGTCCGCTTGAAAACATAGGTCATGTATTCGTACATAGCTTACGGCAACGCCGGATACGACAGACCCAGAAGTCATCTGTATAGAAAATATCGTTCCGAATCCGTCTCCGCTCAAGGATACATTATTTATCAGATTGATGGTCGTGGCCACACGGTATGTCCCGCATGGGAAATGTATCGTTTTGACCCCTTTACTGATCATCAGATTGACAATGGGCCCAATATCGATCTTGCCTGACACAAGGTCGGAAACTGATTGCCCGCTTGCAAGGTAATCATGCGGCTGGGGCAGGGCAGACGTCCGCTCGGCATGTGTACGTGCCATCGATGCGTTGGCGGCCATGGCGACAGCCTCGCTTGCATCCGTTCCGACGGCGCTGCCGTTTGTCAGCGCCAGACCATCCGCCTGTCCATCCTGCGAATCGATCTTGACCCCGAACTGGGCAGCAACGCGGGTGGACCGCAGAATGTCATCAGGGTTGCCCGTGGCCGAGTATGACGGCCAGTCCGGAGCACTGTTGACTGGACTGGTCATGGGAGCAGCCTCCCCAGCACAAGTCCTGCGCCGCCAGCCCCTCCGGTATTGCTGCCTGATGCGGTATTGTATGCACCCCCGCCGCCCGAACCCGGCGCGAGACCTGCCAGACCACCACCGTTTCCGGCGCGGCCTCCGCCGCCCCACAGGGATGCGCCTCCAAATCCTGCGAAAATCAGCTGTCCGGTCTGGCCGTCGCACCCATAGCCACCAGTAAGCACCAGGCTGCTCAGCACACCGGAGGTCGAATTAATGGTCCCTCCGCCGGGCGACCCTCCCGTGGATTGCGTGCTGTTCGCCCATGCGGCGTAACTGCCGCCGCCAGCCGTCGCAAGCAGGGTATTGTTGACGCTCAAGGTGGTCGCGCCGCCGGGCGTCCCGGAACCCGACCCGGCCCCCCCGCTCCCTCCGCTACCGGGCGATATCTGTATCTTGTCTCCCGGGTTGACCCCTATGATGATGTATATGGATCCAGCCGCTCCACCACCCCCGCCAGAGACATTCGCATATGACCCGGTGGACCCGGACGCCGTGCATCCGGCAGCGCCACCGCCGCCGCCAGTCAGGTAACACTCGAATTTCGTCATGCCGGAGGGAACGGTTATCGTCGTGGACCCGGTATAGGGCGTCCAGAACCCGAAGGATGATGCTTGTAGAAATGTACTAACAAGAAGTGTTGCGATCTGATTGTTCTTCGACTTGTCGGGCGCTCCTCCAAGAGCGGAGACAATATTGACCAGTTCCATCATGATATTGTTCATGAAGTCCTGATCGATGATTGTCGCCGCAAGACCTGTCGCAGCATTTCCCGAGGTGAAAAACCCCGGTGATCCGGCTGAACCTGGTGTCGGCATGGTTGCAACGGCAGTCGGAATATCAATCTGGAACATCTTCGATCCTTAAATAATATCGCCGCCAAAATCGGTGAGAAGGTTGATGCCGTTTTGCGCGTAAGCCACGATGGTGTGCGCGGGAGACCGGGCGTTGATTTCGCACTTCAGGACGAAATTTCCCCAGCTCATCAGAGGGTCGCCAATGCGTGCGGTCCCGATCCGCGCATCGATAGGCGTATATCCGGGAGACATGACGCGCCATGCGAAGGCCCAGTCGGGCCCGTAGATCGGCGTTCCGATCCGCACGACACCAACCCGCGCGGGTGCGAACTCCTGCACCGTGATCTGATACCCGAGAGTGGCTGCGAAATTGATGTAATACGGGATCGATGACCCTCCGCTATCGGCGAAACGGGCCGTCACCTGCGCCTGCCGCAGGGCGATCGTCGGGCTTTCTCCGGCGCATGGATCGGGCAGGCCGAGGGTGCTTTCCCATGCATCGAGAATGGACAGGGCCGTTGACGGAAACACGTCCGCGACCATGCCGGCCGCCGCCGTCGTGACGCGTGCGGGGGTCGGCATGTATCCCGACAGGACACGCGCCATCGTGCCCGTGAGCGTGCGCGGCCAGGCGCGCCCACGCGGCAGGGTCTTCAGCGCTGCCGAAAGAAACTGCCGGGCATTATAGGTCGGGATGCTCATGAGACGGTCAGCGTGCCCGCCACCGGGATCGATCCGATCGGCAGCTGTACGGGGGCCGATGGTGATGTCATCGTGAAGGCCGTGGCGCCCGTCGACAGGATGGCGCTTTCGATCGCGGATGGATCGAGCGCCATGCCGAGCGGAGAACCGACACGCAAATAGAGATCGGCAAGGGCCGCCTGGATGGCGGCCTGTTGTGCAGCCGTTGAAGGTGCAAGCCCCGAAAGCGCGACATTGATCGGAGCCTCGATCGGCGCGCAGACGATGACAAGCGCGGTCACGGGCCGTTCGGGGTAGAGGGCATTGGCGATCTCGAGCTGATCGCCCGTCGCGGCGGTGAAGCGGGTTTCGTCGGTTGCCGCCCCGTTATCGCCCTGTGGGAAACCCCCGCTACCCGCGCGGGCCTGATCGAGCATCGCATAGATGACGACCGACCCGGCACCAAACCCGTTAGGATTGCACCAGGCGCGCGTCACGCCATCGACCGCCAGCGCCCACTTGATATAATCAACCGCCCGACCGCCACCGTCACGGCTGGGGTATACCTGCATGATACGGCTACGCAGATCGTCATTGGATTCCTGATCCGCGCCGGCCGTCACGGTAGCGGATGCGGAAAAGGCGGCATTGATGCCCTGAACCGCAGCCTGAAGCGTAAAGCTCATGCCTGCCGTCGTGTTGCCCGATGCACCGGGCGTATCGCACTGCGCCGTGCAGGTGACGGTGCCGGATGCATCCGTCGTCGCATCGGATGTCGTCGTAAAGGTGAGCCCGTCGCTTCGCGTGAGGCCGGTCCCGGCGGCGAGATCGGTCGATGCCACATTTCCGGTCGAGGTGAGCGTTACGACGGCAGCTGTTGCGGCCTTCCGGGTGACGCCCCGCAGGGCTCCCCATGCGTCGAGATTTTCGTCTGTTGCTGTCCAGGGCACGGATTGCCGGTAGCACCATGCAATATAATCGTAATTGCCCCAGGTCAGGTTGGAGAGCACCCAGGCCAGCACGCGCAACACGGATCGCGATAGCAGTGATCTTCCCGTCGTGACGTTCGTCGCCACGACATCGTTCATCGCCTGCGCGAACAGATCAGAAAGGGTCGGCTGTTGATAGGGCATGGATGTCCTTCCACGCCCAGCCATATGTGAAGGTGCGGTCGGAGCCGTCCGGCGCCGTGAGAGTGATGGTGATATTCAAGGTCGATCCGTTGCGCCACGTCGTGGCGACGGAGATCGCCCCGACCACGCCGTCATCGATGAGCCACTGGAGGGCCTGTTCGCAGATCGTGCGTGCGTGCGTGAGCATGCTTCCCGCCTTCTTGCCGTTTTCGATCGTCCAGAGCATCGAGCCCATCGAAAACCCCTCGACGCCATCGATCCAGCATCCGCGCAGATCCGTGGTGCCGTCCGGCGGGACAGTCCCGTCCGGCGCGCGGCAATCGGTGAACAGGCTGAAGAGCACGGCAGTCTCGAGATCATCACTCGTATCAAGATCATCACCGGTGAGCACCCAGTCGCACACGCCCTGGGAATTGTCGAAGATCAGGCGGATATCGGTCATGACGGCACCGGCCCCTTTGTGTTGCTTCCGCCTATCTGGACGCCGCCATGCAGATGGTCCGCGAGAGAGACCCCGGATTCGGTCACGAAATCCCTGGCCGTGATCGTGGCCCCCTCCGCGGTGATCGTGCCCGAGGCGCAGGTGATGACGATATCTCCATTGGCCTTGAGCAGGATCGACGATCCGGCCAGCGGATTCGCAATCCCGGCTTCGCCCGGTTGCGCCCCGGTAAAGCGGTGTTGCTGATGATTATGCCCGATGACAATCGAATTGGACCGATCGTTCGAGAGGCAGGCGAGCAGGACATCGCTGCCGACAGGCGGGCAGCTGATCAGGCCATAGGCCGTCATCACATTGCGCGCATCGAGCGTCTCATATTGCGAGAGCCGCACCTGCACCGTCTGAATAGGGCCTGTATCGGCTGGGGGTGTCGTCGTGCGACCGGTTCCGAAGAGCGTGGACAAAAATCGCATCATGGCGCGGCCCCCTGCGCGAGGGCCTGGGCGACCTGATAGTCAAACGCCAGGGGGAAGGCAGGCTCGACAGTCAATGCCTCGGGCGGCATCAGGGTCAGCTCCGCACCCGTCCCGCGCGTCTGATCGGCAAAGTAGGTCACTTCCGTGATGATCCATTTTTTCCCGGGCAGCTTGAGGGTGGGCAGATCGAGAGGAGCGAGCCGATTGGGCGTCCAAAGGGTGCCGGCCCTGTCATACCAGCTGTCACATACGATCCGCACCGCCTGCGATCGCCCACGTCGGCGCTGTGCTTCCCACCGGGCGCGTTGCTGGGCCATGTATGATCCGTTGTAATATTGTTCGCTGATAACAAAGTAAGGGCGATATCGAGATACGCCATCGTCCTTCACTGGGGAAAATATATTCCCCTGATTGCCACCGGAATAATCATTAAAAGACAGAACGCTGAACAGGCATGGATAATACAGGCTCATGCGCTCATCCATGCGGAAGGTCACTTCCATTGACTGGACATTGACCCCTTCGGCAAAGCCGCTTGCATGTTCTGCCGTGCTCACCGGGCTAAGAACCAGATTGCCGTCCGGCGCGTCATAGACCAGGAGCGCATAGTAACGACAGTTGGCCTCGATCAGGTCATACGGCGTCATGCCCATCGTCACGTTGAACATGGGCAGGATTGACTTTGACGTGTCCGACGGAAGCACAACGGATGAGGAATCAACCTGGATTCCGTAGGGGGAGGCGAGGCGTTCCGCGAGGGTGACGATCGTGCAGTTGCCCAGCTGCCCGTTAGGCACGACGGCATGTGTATCGACCAGATCCTGACACCGGGACCGCCCCCCGATGCGGACGCCATGGGACTGGGCATCAACGGCGGCGCTGTAGAGATCGACATATCCGGTGATCAGGGTGCCGCCGGCCACGACGAGGTGGCATGCCTGCCCGGGCTGGATATCGATCTGTGATGCGGACGGATAGCGCTCGGTCACGGACAGGTCGAAGTCCGACGGGCAGCGTTCGCAGCCCCGCGTGATGCGAATGGAGTCCCAGCCTTTCCAACCTGTCTGGCCGATCACCAGGCCGACATCCTGCGGAATATAGGGGAGCGTGCCGCCGATCTGGGTCATGTATCGAGCGCCTGAAACTGGAGGGGCATGAAGAGGGGATGCGGCGCGCTGGCGCGCGATATCAGATCACGCACGCGCCCGGTGTCCTGATAGAAGCGCCATGCCAGTACAACGGCGGGCATCGACGCCGCCATGGCAAAGGAACGCAGGTGCGCGAGCTTTGCGCCGCGCGTGTCGAGATCCTGCACGATCGCCGTCCGCACGGCGCGGAGCCATCCAAAGGCCGCGCCGTCTCCGCCATCCGCCGCCGTCACGATCTCGGCGTCGAACAGATCCACGGCCATGGTGAGGACCGAGCGGGCATCCTCCGCGCTGTCGGGCTGATAGGCGGCGATCGCCTCGGCAAGCCCGAGAAGAGCCTGCCGCCGCAACATTGCACCGAGCGCCGTCTGGGCTGCCGCGATCGCGGCTCCGATCGGGGCGGCTCCTGCCGCCGTCGCGGGCGCAAACCCGGCGAGGCCCGACAGGAGCCTGATCTGGTCCGCTGGACTGATGGCCGCTCCCTCGATCGCCACGATGGCGGCCCGGGCCTGCGCGGAGCAGGAATCGGGGGATGTGACAATACTTCCGGCGGCGGATGAGAGGGACGCCACCGCATCGGCGATGGCCGCGCGGGACGTGACGACAGCAGCCTGTTGCGAGGCGACCGTAGCACTAGCCGCCGCCGGCACGGCGAGCGCGCCGCCATCGAACCGCCCGTTATACCCGGTCAGACCCGACGCCTCAGCAGCGATCGCCGCCGGATCGCTACCAACGATCGTGGCCTGATTGCCCCACGCCGTCGCGACATTCTGCGCGCCGAGAGAGACGGTTGCAGCATAATTGCCGCTTCCAGATACGGCGGATGCCACCGCCTCGCCGACGATGAGAAGCGCGGAAGCCACCGCGAGACGAATGGCGGATTGCGTGTCCAGCAGGAGGCTGGGATAGACCCGATCGCCACCCACGATGAACGTCATTTCGAACTCGACGACGCGCTGGGCGGTCCCGGAATCGCGCAGCGCCACGGGCTCGGCGAGGCTGCATTGCACCGGACCAAGCGTCGGATGGATCAGCAGGCCGGGGCCGGACAGTTCGCACGCGGCCTGCATGAGGGCGCGCTTGAGATAGACATCATCCCCGATCAGGCGCCCGGCGAAAGACAGGACGCGGGGCGCACGCCCCATATCCTCGACCCATGGCTGATCCCTGAAGGGATATTCATGCACCGCGACCCGCCGGCCGACCCGCACCGAACTGGCCACGACCTGGAATGGAACACCCCGCCAGACGGCGGGGATCATGAGATCAATGACGGACATGGCTACATCCCGGACGGATAGATGGCGGAGGGCATGGCCTGCCGGACAATCGGCTTGACGGGCTGGCCATTGACCTTGCCGCCCGTCACCGTGACGTTCGTGCCCGATCCGCCAGCGTGATCGACCTTGACGTGCAGGTCGATCGACCGGACGTAGCCCTTTGTCTCGCTCGGCAGTCCGGACATATCGCCCGTTGCGGCAAACTTGCGCACGCCCGCATTATTCGGGCCGGCGTTATAGGCAGCTTCGGCGGCCTGATAATTGCCGCCGAACTGATTGAGAAGCTGCGAGAAATACCGGCCGCCCGCATCGAGATTGTCGCGCCAGTTATAGCCGGGCTGATCGACGCCTGATGCAACGCCCAGCCCGGCTGCGGTTTTCGGCATGAGCTGCGCAGGGCCGAACGCCCCGGCACCGGAGACACGATCCTTTCCGCCGTGTTCGGTTTCCAGCAGGGCCCGAAACTGGTTTTCGTCGAGCCCGTATTTTCTGGCGACACGGCCTGCTTCCGCGCCGACATCAGCATCCAGCGGGCCACCCTTGAGAATCGTGTCATGCGACGAGAGGGACGGCGAACCGCCTTCCCACGCCGTGTACCCGAGCGCTGCCAGGAGAGCACCCCAGCCACCGATGCGGCCAATGCGTCCGAGCATCCTGCCACGCCCACCCGACGCCAGTTCAGCCGCTGCATTTTCAGACAAACCGTTGAGCTTGGCCTTGCCGATACCGGCGATCGCCCTGGCGGCAATGCCGGCGCGCACCGTGATCAGGGCAAGCTGCACGAGCGTCGGGCCAAACAGCTTGAGCAACATCGCCTCAAACGCGATCTTGGCGACCTCCTGCCAGCCGCCGAGCGCCTTGGCGACATCTTCCGCCCCGTCATAGATGGACTTGATATCATCGCCGACCTGCGCCCAGGGCACGCTCTGGATCCACTGGGCGAACTGCCGCACGACCTCACCGATGCGGGCGGCGATCGCTTCCCGGTTTTTGCTGATCAGATCCGTGAACCACTTGAGCAGCGGCTCAAGCGACGGGGCGACCTGTTGCGCGATCGAGTATCCCAGGCCGGTGGCGGCCAGCTTGAGCTGGACGAGGGAATAGGAAAACCGGTTCGCCGCTTCGACACCCGCCTGATTCGTGACGCCGAAGCGTCTCGCATTGGCCTCATACTGGGCCATGCCTTTTGCGCCCATGCGCAGGATCGGCAGCAGCTCTTCGCCTGCACCACCGAGCAGCTGCGTGGCCACACGAGCCTGCAAGGTCGGATCCTTGATTGCCGCGATCTTGTCCGCCAGCTCCGGCAGCACCTGCGTCACGTCACGGACCTTTCCGCCGGCCCCCTGGATGGAGATACCGAGCTGGCGGAAATACTGCATTGATTGCGCGTCGCGACCGCCGAGCGCATTGACCATGTTGTCGCGCAGCGTGCGCAGGCCGGACGTCATGCTGCCAGCGGATGCGCCTGCCTCTTCGGCGGCCCCCTGCAATGCCTGGAGCTTGTCGGGCATGATGCCGATGCGCTGCGCGTCAAAGCCCAGCTGCCGCCCGAATTGCGCCCATCCCGTCGTCAGTTTGTAGAGCCCGGCAAGGGATGCAACGGACGTGATCGCGCCCAGAGGCTCGATGATGCGGGCGAGAGACTGGGCGACGCCAAGACCTGCTACCGCCCAGCCCTTGAAGGCGCTTGCCACCCGATTGACGCCCGAGGCGTCGAGGAATTTTCCGAAGGAGCGGCGAAAGCGTCGCACGGGTGCCGTCATGGCATTGATGCGTTTATTGATCTGATCAAGCGTCCGGCTGGCGTGATCGACCGCCGAGATATGTCTCGATCTCTCCCGGCGTCAGGGACAGGCTGTTATCGATCGGCCAGCGGGCCAGGAGCGTCAGCCTGCGGACGCGCTCTCGCCAATCGGCTCGCCAGCCTCCAGAAAACCCTGAAGATATCTCGACGCCTCATTGATGACCGAAATGGGGAAGAGGTCGCGCAGATCGCTGAAGGGGATGCCGGCCGTCTGGCTCACCAGCGTGAGCTGGTAGAGGCGCAGATCGGACGGCCCGAGGGACGGACCCTTGAGGTGCTTTTCCGCCTCGAGTACCGCGCGCGCCTTCGGCTCGGCGAGCGTCAGCTCGGTATAGATCGTCTTGCCGGACTCGATCGGGGCATCGAGCGGGATGATCAGCATCGGCTCGGGCTTCGGCTTGAGGTGCGTGCTCATGATGCCAGCGCCTCCGTGACATTCGCGCCCTCGAACGTGACTTCGAAGGTCGCTTCCGCCACGTTGACCTCGATCGCCTCTGTCACCCACATGCCCGATCCACCGACCGTCTTGCCGTTGGCGAGCTGGAGATGAACCTCAGTATCGGTCATCGATGAAAAATCGCGCACGGTCATGCCGCCCGCGTCGCGCACGGTCATGACGATGCGGCCCTGTTGCGGCAGTTCCGAAAAGCCATGCACGCCGTTGAGGCCCTTGAGGGTTTCGCGCACCCAGTTGGACGGGCTGTAGCGCGCTTCGGTGATGTCGTAAGGCGCGCCGTTGATGAAGCCGGCGGTGACACCCGCGCGGCGCATGGGGGACTGTGCCATGTCAGCTCTTCCGGAATTGGATCAGCATGGGGATATCGCGCACCTGGTTGGCGACATTGATCGGCAGGCTTTCGGCCAGCACGCCGCCGCCCTTATTCTCGACGACAATGCCGGACGCAAAATCATCGCTGCCCTGCACATATCCGGCCGTCTCCAGCTGGCGATAGCGACTGATGAGCGCTTGCCGGACGGCGCGCGCATTGAGCGCGTTCGATCCGCCCGCGATGGCCGTCGTGTCCGACACCAGCTTCATGGTGAGGTAGGGGGACTGGAAAGCGCGCAGATCGCGGATGACGTAAGCCAGCGTGTTGAGCGTTTCGACATCGAGATAGGCGTTATCGGCCATTCCGGCGGCGTTGAGCTGGTATGTCGTGATCAGGCGCTGGATCGAGACGGTGCCGTCATCGGCGACGCTATGCGTGGAGAGACCTTCGTAGAGTAGCGTATTCTGCTCCGTGAACGTCCACTGGTTGGGAAGGCTCGGCGGCCCGACCGTCAGGGGCATCTGCGTGATCGGCAGGGCCGGATCGTTGCGATATTTAATGGCGACCGATGCCGCGATCTCCGCCGCCCATCGAACGGGAGCATGCGGGGAATCCGCGATCGGCATGACGGTCAGATGCTCATCATTGACTGATCCCGCAAAGGACGTGACCGTGCCGAGCGTGCCCCGGATTGCGGTATAGACATGGCCGAAGAGCATCTGCGCCCATGACCAGCGCCCGGTTGCCGTGGACATATACGCATGCAGCGCCGTGAGGCTCGCCGCATCCGCATAGGGGCAGGCGATCATGTCCAACGTCTTGGAGCCGAGCGCCAGAAGCGCGGTTGCGAGAGCGGTAGGATTCTGCGACCCGCCGGACGGCTGGGTGAGCGTGACGGTCAGACCGGCGGAGGTATAGGCCGTCGATTGCGTCGATATCCCCAGTAAAATGTCATTGCCCGATGCACCCTTGTTGAGGGCGGTCAGGGGTAATGAACCGTTTGCGACCGTACCCGCCGAGACCGGTATCCCGACCACGGACGCCATGGCGGGCGCGATGCGGGCGAGGATCGTGGCGGCTGCATCGCCCGCATTATAGGCAACCGAGATCGATACGCCGTCGATCAGCAACACGAGCGTTCCGGATGCCGAGGCGGTACCGGTGATCCCGATCGCGCCCGTCGCCGCCTGGGCAGCCGGATCGTCCGACAGAGGGAGCACCCATAGTTCGCCGAACGTGTCGATATTGCGATAATGCTGGACGGCGATCGCGGCCTGCGAGCCCGCCCCGAACATGATGATGGCCTGTGCCAGGCTCGGCACGATCACCGGCTGTCCAGGCACGGCGGCCCCGCTGGCGGTCATCTGCGCGACGATGAGGGAGCGGAGATTAACCTGTGCCGTATTGGCCTGGCTGGGGTCGAGATCCGCGAAAACGCCCGGAACGCGATTGGTGATCGGATAATTCGGGAAAGTGATGGACTGGCTCACGACGCGGCATCCTCCCCATGGGGGGCGCGATCGGCCGGGGCCTGGAGCGAGACGTCGCCATCACGCAAGCGCCGCTGCCAGAACGCATCGTAATCGCCCACGGCGAAACCATCGTCTGGCACCGTGAGCCGCGTGATCGGGTCGCGCACCGTGCGCCCCGTAACGGGATACACCCTCATGATCATGTCTCCGGGCGGATGTCGAACGCGATCGGCGTGGGAGCCAGCGTGTCGGGGTTGGTTAGAGTGGCGTGGATATCTGTCACCGGATCGCCAGGCGGCTGATATCCGTCGGCGTCCGTAATCTGTATTTTCAAGGAAAACCGGAACTGCCAGTGCAGGCGCTCGCGATCCATCTGGACCAGATGCCCCCCGGCATAGGACATGCCCTGGATCGCATTGGCCCCGTCAGGCCACCAGTTGAGCAGGCAGGTGAAGAGATCGGCCCGGGCATCGGCCACGGTGGAGGATGCTTCCTGCCCCCGCTGGTCGGCCCGGTTGGACAGATCCACGATGACGGCGATCGATTCCGTCACGACCTGATCAAGGCCATTGAGCGAGACATTCGGTTCGGGCTCGTCCTCGAGCGCGATCACATAGGCGGCGGGACGATGGAGCCATGCCTTGTCGATCGCCTGCGTTGCCTCGGCGGCACCTGCCACCTGTGGCGCCCCGTCGTGCAGGAAAAACCGGGTGTTCGCCTTGATCTGGCGGATCACATCATCGGCGTTCATTTCTTCAACCTTTCCATGACCATATCCCGGATCGCGGCATCGGCCAGACGACGGGAGATGCCGGGCGCCAGTTCGGTCAGAGCGGACGACATGAAAGGACGCGGGGCCATGACGCGATTGCTGTCCTGAGCGCCGGCTTCGAGGATCTTGGCCTGAAAGGCCGCGTCGATGACCCGGACGGATAATTTCCCGGCGGACCGGACGCGCAGGGAGCGGGCCGTTTCGCCCGTCAGGTTAACCGGGGCCTGCCCGGGAGCGGATGCGCGATACCGCCCCGTCTTCGCGCCACCACGATATTTGATCGAGCCTCCGGGACCGTAATAGAGACGCCCGCCGCCAACCGCGCTCCGGATCTTCTGGCGGGCGAGAACGACCACATCGCGACCGGCCACCCGCAGGCTTTTGGCCAGATTGACCTTGGCAAATTCGATCGCATAGGCCGGCACCACGATCTCGATGCGGCTGTCACCTGCCATCGTCGCCCCCCACAATATCCGTGCGCTCCAGCTCGCCCTCGACGCAGATAAACCGCTTGCGTCCGCCAAGCTCTTTCCACCGGCGGATCCGATAGCGCTCGACGCGCCAGACGGGCGCATCCGGCGTGCTGGACGGCAGGGCCGTGGTCCTGAAGATCACATGCGTGGTCGAGAGCGTAGGAAACCAGCGCATGAAAATACGGTGGGTGATCCCGGTATCGACCTGCATCGATCCCCAGTATGTGGCGCCCCCGACCGGCTGCACGTCCGCCCGCACCTGCACCATGTCAGGGTAAGTCTCGATGATCGAGACGCCCGTGATGTCCGGATCCTGATCGCGGCGCGCAATCAGGACGGGCCAGCGCATCCGACCGATGCGCACGCGCTCATCATCAGCCACCGAGCCAGACCAGGCGATGATTGGCGAGCAGACACTCCGCCGCCGCAGGCATGGCGCTCATGTCCATATCTCCCCGGTTTTCGTAAAAATAGGCTGTGAGCATGGCCACCGCGAGCTTGATATCCCGGGGCACAAGGGCATCGGTTGCGCCGTATCCGGCGGTAAACGACACGATGAGACTCTGGCGGCGCTGGAGCGGTGCGGTGTTGTTAAGCCAAAATCTCGACGGCTCCGACGCCGCGTCGAACGCATACTGGTCGGGCGTGATCGCCACGGACGAACCATCCGTCGGGTCGATCAGGGTAATCGACGTGATCGCTGCGTTTGGAGCGCGCAAAAGCCGATAGGGCATCGACTGGAGCGGCGGCCAGGAGAAGGCGAGAGGAAGGATCAGCAAGGGCGAGGGCGTCATGGGCCACGCATTGGCGTAGGGCTGATCGCCGATCGCCTGCTGGAAGCCCGTGGTGATGAGCGCGCGGCCGACATAGCGCTCCGCCCAGGCGGTGGCGGCCCAGATATATCCCTCGATCAGATCGTCATCATCATCATGATCGACGCGCAGATGCCGTTTCGCGTGATCGAGGGTGATCGGGGTGACGGGTGGCGGCGTCGTGACGCGCAGCGTGAGCGTGACCGGCATGACGCCGCTCCGTCCTTACTTCTCGACGCCGGCGAAGCGACCCTGCCGTGCGGCAATCGCCATTTCGCGGGCCCCGACCGTCTCGTTGTAGGCGGCTTCGCGATCGGCGGCCTTGCGCTCGTCCTCGGCTGCCTCCTGCTTAGTCGGGCGGTAGGGCGCGGCGACCTGCCCGTCGACCAGAAGGCGGGCCGTCTCGGTGTCGAACCGGGCGATATCGCCAACCTGATAGCCTTTCCACCAGCGGCGAAAGCGGACGGCGGCACCGGGATCATTGGCGTTGCGAATAGGGGCCATGGGTATCTCCAGATAACGATAGGGGGGAGAAGGCGCGCCCGCAGACGCGCCCCGGCAATCAAGCCTGGATGATCAATCGTGCAGAGATCAGGACGATGGCGTCCCGGTGGCGCTCGGGGCCGCGCTGGGCGACGTGTTGAGCGCCTGCGTGCTGTAAGGCGCACCCGGGCCATATCCAGCCCATCCGGCGGGCGTCCATCCATCGACGGTCGCAACCGCGATCGACTGGAGATGGCGAGGCTGGATGTCGTGTTCACGGATGATCCGGAACAAGGTCTGGTCGCGCTGGAAGGCCGAGACGGTGGTACCGCCCGAGACATAAGCGCCTTCATAGGAAATCTCGACGTCGGCCGTATAGGCATCACCAATGATGATATCCGCGAAATCGACGAAGAAAATATAGCTGCCCTTACCGTCCGAACCAAGATTCGTCGGGAGTTGGGTTGACGTCTCGTAGGGATAGCCGTTGAGGCGTCCTCTCTCCATTTCCTCGCGGAAAAAGTAATGGCCGACGCTATCCGTGAGACCCTTGAGGAACATTTCTACTGCCGGAGAGAATATCCATCCGGGTGAGAGCATGCGGGAATTGCCCGTCTTGAGCGTCAGTTCGCAAGAATTGAGCGTTGCGATCGCACCTGTGAGAGATGCAACCCCGCCTGTGATCGCCGATCCGCCCATATTGAGGATACCGATCGTATCCTTGAGCGTCCCGGCACCCAGCAGGAAGGCCAGATCCTCGCGACGCGCGGTTGTCTCGACCAGATCCTCACGCACGATTTGCTCGACGCTCAATGCCGAGCGGCGGATGAGATCATTGCTGACTGGGACGAGCGCCGTCAGCTTCTTGGCCGAGAACTGCACGTCGTCGAACGTTTCCTGGGACAGCGAAATATCGTCCAGCTCGCCCTGGTATCCGGCCGTCGCACCGCCGGCGAGGCGCGGGATGGTCATGTTGCCGTAGCTCATGTCCATGCTGCGCGCGCCCATCTTGCGCACCACGACGTTCGCGCGAAGCAGCTCGATCAGATCGGCCACGAATTGTTGCGGGATCATGGCACCGCCCGTCGTCTGGGCACCGGCCGCCAGAGCCTTGGCGACATCGCGATTGCCGAGCGTTTCAGCCGCATATTTGAGGGCGTTGGAATGGCCGAAGCGCTTGGCATGCCCGACCGAGAGCAGATAGTGGATGAACTGATCACCCGGCTCGAGCTTGCGACGGATCACCGGATCGACGTGAAAGCCACGCCCGAAATTATTGCGCGTGATGAGGCGGGACGGCCCAGCACCGCGCGTTCGCGATGTGAAATTGCGCTCTTCCCCGCCCTCTTCGGGGTCTTCCGGGTCATCGTTGGCCGCTTCGTCGGCCTCCAGATCGAGCGCGTTTTCGACGCGCTCGATGCGGGCGTCGAGCGCCGACATCTGCTGTTGCAGGGCGGACAGGACGTCATTGTCATCCTTGTCCTCGGCTGCGGCGGCGTCCTCATCGACATCCGTTCCGTCATCGTCGGCCTTGCGGATCCGCGCCGCGATGCGCTTTTCCAGACGGTCGACGATTTCGCCGTATTTCTTGCTTTTCTCGCGCTTCTGGCGGCGGAGTTCCTTTAGCGAGTCCAGTGTCGGCATGTCAGCATCCTTGGCTAGGCGATCCGCTGCCTGCCTTGGATGGTATCAGGCCGGTATCGCGAACCTCTGTCGCCGGATAGCATCCAATTTGCGCCGCTCGGCGGCGTGTCTGGCCGATCCTGCCTTCACGCCCTGATTTTCAAGCCCGAGCGATGCCGCGCCCGCAACCGGCACGATCAGGGGATCTTCCAGTAGCGCCTCGGGGTTGGCCGGGACGCCGACGACCGAAAATTCGGTGAGTTCCTGCCGCTTGAAATCGACGCCCGGGAACCATCCGTCTCCGCCGCGCTCCTCATCTTCGGTTAATTCCCACTCGATTGGGCGAAACCCGACGCTTGTCGCGCGCACGAAGCCGGAAACACCGCTACGATAGGCATATTCCGCCCAGTCACCCACGATCGGCATGTCGGCCGGCTGGAATTCAACCGTCGAGCGCAATCCGGTGCCGTCCCGCTCGATCGAGATCGCCTTGCCGATGACCAGATCCTGATTGTGCCCCCAGAGAACGACCGGAGATTTGAGATAGGCCGTCAGATCCCAGCCATCGACGGCGATCGTATCCTGCTGGCGATCGACGCATGCCGTTGTGATGCGATAGGTGAGCTGGCGCACGCCTTCGACGGGCGCCTCCATTTCGGCGGCGAATGAGCGTGTCACGATCAGATCATCGGGCATGCGCCCGGACCCACGCTTGCGGACCGTCCAGGCCATTTTCGCGAAACGCTCGGGTGATATCAGGCGCATGGTCATTCCTCGATTGCGGGGGGTGTGACATCGGCGGGTGTCGGGGCCTGGTCGCCCGGCGCACCCGTGGGGGGAGGGGTGGCCGCGCCAACTTCCCCCGTATTGAGGGGGAAGCGATAGACCTCGCCTCCGGGCACGGGCCCGTATCCTTCGCCGGAGCGGGCTTCGTTGATGTTCATGATGCCCGTCTGGATCGCCACGGAGAGCGCATCGAAACGGGTTTTCATATCGCCGCGCAGGAGTGCCTTAAAATCGAAGAACAGCTCCAGACCGTCATCCATTTCATCGCTGAAGAACAGTTTGCGCGCCATTTCCTGCTCGATCTCGGTCGCGAGCGGCTGTAGCGCATCATTGATATAAGCCTGTTCCTGATTTTCGAGATTGGCGAATGTCCCTCCGACGATATGGGCGATCTTATGGGGTGGAACACCGAATATCCGGCATATTTCCTCGACCGAAAACTTGCGGCTTTCGAGGAACTGGGCTTCGTCCGGCGTCATCGACATCCGGTCATATTTGAAACCACCGCCAAGAACCATCGGCTTCGAGGAGTTCTCGACGCCGGCATGCTGGAGAAGCAGCTCGTTCTTGATCTGCGCGACTGTCTCCGGGGAGAGGGGCTTGTCTGTCGAGAGTACGCCGCCCGTCTGGTTGCCCTGGCGGAAGAGGATCGCTGCCTGTCTCTGGGCTGCGATCGAGACACCCATGACATCCTGCGCGTAGGAGATCGGCGAGATCCCGATATATCCGCCATCCACGGTCATCTCCCGAAAATGGAGGATATTTTCGGAATGCCAGACGACACCCTCCCCGATCAGCGGGTGTGAGAAATTATAGAACACCACGCCGCGCGGGCTGACATAGACCGAGATCCGGTCGGGCCCGATCGGGATCAGCTCGATCGGCTGGCCCCCGGCATCGCGCACGATGGCGGCATAGGCATTGCCCCGTAGCTTGAGGCAGCTGACCATGTAGCGAAAGAACTGGAACGGGGTCATCCACCAGTTCGGGCGTTGCATCAGCCGCAGGATCGGATGCCGTGAGACCGTTTCGTATCCGGCATTGTCGGGCAGGCGCGTGCGCAGCCCCATCGGCAGCTTGGCGATATCCTGCCCCAGACGGTTGACGCAGCCGTAAACCGCCGAGCTTTGCATGGCCGTGAAGGGCGTGACCGGAACGCCGGTGCTGGCGGGATAACCGCCTAATGCCGCGAACATGCCGAGCGAGGGCTGTGTGCCGGTACCGACATCTTTTGTCTCGGCGGGTTTCGGAAGCGAGATTTGCGGTTCTCTGGCGTGCTTCAGACGAGGGGGTGGCATGGCATCATCCTATGAACAGGATCCCGTCGACCGTGCGCGCGCTGATCGGGGCTTCCTCTGGGATCATTGATGCACCCGCGAAAGCCATGATCGCGGCCACGATCCCATCGATCTTGTCGGCAGCCCTCGATTTTTCAGGTTTTATATTGTCGGCGGCGTCTCGCACCACGACGGCATTGCGCGCCATCCATGTAGCGACGGGGTGGCCGCCATGCTGGACGCGCCCCATGATGACAAGACGCTCGAAGCCTTTCGTCGGGGCGGACAGGGAAAGGAAGCCCTGCCGGAAGAACTGGATCGGCAACCCGTCCTCGTCCTGGAGACGGCGCGCCATGTCAGAGGCGTTGAACGGATCGATGCCGATCCATTCCGGCTTGAAGAGATCGGCATCCGCATTGATCTGGGCGCGGAGGAAATCATTATCCACGACGCGCCCGGGCGTCAGGGACAATGCGCCGTTGCGAACGAAACTGTCATAGCGCGCGCGTCTTTCGCGCGGCTGTCCCTCGATTGCGCCTTCCGGGAGCCAGAACCGCCACACGAAGATAAATGGCGCGCCCGGATCGCTTGCGGGGGGAGGGAAACACCAGCAAAGCGAACTGGTGTCGGAGACCATGGACAGATCCAGCCCGCCGAAGCAGCGGCGCCCCCGGACATGCTCGGCAAGATCCTGCCATCCGATCGGCCCGGCGCTGCCGATCCAGTCTTCCATGGGCAGCCAGCGCGTGACCTGTTCGGTCCAGATATTCAAATGGAAGCGCTTGAAATCATTCTCGGCGCGGGGCGATCGCTCCGCCTTGAGAAATTCCTCGCGCATATATTCCGGTTTGACGGAAATGCCGTAGTTCGGATTGGCCTTGCGCCACGTCTCTTCTGATTTCCAGTCATCGTCATCCCCCGCCGCATAAATAATGGGCAGGAACGTCGGGTCGATGACCTTCCCTGCGGCAACGTCGAGGGCAAATTCGTGCATTTCGGCGGCGTAGCCGACCCCGCGCACCCCGGCCGTCGTGATGTAAAATTCGAGCGGCTGGCGGCGCGCCGCTGTCGATTTATGCACGACATCGGCAATTTCGCCGTCTCGCCATTCATGGACTTCGTCCCCGATGGCGAATGTCGTCGAAAACCCGTGCTTGCCCTTCGGGCCGGCAGAGAGAGGCTTGAAGGATGTGCCAAGCGCCGGACAGAAAATCGATGTCTTGAGAAGCTCGAGGGCCTTGTGCAGGTTTTCATTAAATCCCGCCATGACGGCGGCCTTGTTGAACACAATACGGGCCTGGTCGCGATCTGTGGCCATTGAATAGATCTGGCCGCCCATTTCCTGATCGACGAACATCATGAGGAGAGAGAGGCCGGCAGCCAGCTCGGTTTTACCGTTCTTTCTTGGCACCTCCATCCATACAATGCGGATGAGGCGGGTGCCGTCCGAACGCTTCCAGCCAAATATCGGCCGGATGATATCATCACGCTGCCAGTCCTGGAGCGCGAAAGGGCGTCCCGCCCACTCGGCCTCGGTGTGGCGCAGCATGACCGGGAAAAAGGCGCATGCCTTTTGAGCCGCTCTCTCATCCCACCATGCACCGAATTTCTCCCCGCCCTGCGGCATGGGCGGGACAGGTAGGTCCATCAATGCACCGTGTTAAAAAAATCGATCGGGTTTGTCGCTTCCGGAGGTGCGGCCGGCGCGTCGGTCGGGGCTGGATCAGTCGGCTGGGCGAAATTCATTGCGGCCTGCGATCCGGCCGCCATGCGTGCCACGATCTGCTGCCGAGAGGCAGGCGACAGGCCGAACCTGTCCTCGAGATCCTGCAACCTCTTGACCAGGCGCTCTTGCACCGCGAACCATGGCGAGATGCGCTGCATTTTGCCGTGATTGGACTCTGTCCAGTAGACGTGCCCTTGCCCATCAAGCTCGCGCGTTACTGCAACATAATCCGCAAGCGTTTCGCAGTACCGCGCCAGAGCATTGCGATCCGACACGCGCACGATCCTGGCGTCGATAAGATACCCTGCGACCTCTGACCAATATTTCCGGCCTTTTGCGCGCATATGTGCGGGCGCGCTGATGCCGGCAATAGTCGGAAGCTCGGTTGTGTCCTTTTTCCGCGCCCTTTTCCCCGGGTTTCCACGCGCTTCATTTATCGCGTCCGGTGTCGGCTTTCTTCCTCTAACCATCTGATCTACCTAAAAAAAGTTTCCGGAATTTCGCGGCGACGCGAGAAGAGGGGGCAGACGGTCCACACTTTGGTCCGTCTCAGGTTTTGACCCCCCCTCCCTCCATCGCGGGAGAGGGGGAGGGGACCAGGGGGCCGAGGCGGCCAGCTGGGATGCCAGATGCAAGATGGCCGCTCCGCACCCGCGTCAGAGCCGCGCGGGCACGCTTGGATGCCAGCACGGCCCGATCGTGTTCCGCCTTCGCCTCCGCAAGTGCCAGAGCGCAGCGTGCCTCACGCGCAGCTGCCTGGGAAACCGCAACGCGATGACCATCAACCTCATCGACCGCCTCGCAAATCGCGCGCTCCGCCATGGCTGCGTCCTTTGGATCAATATCGATATTCATTGCGTGCCTCCTGATTGCGAGGTCCGGGCGTAGACGCTCCGGCGTTGTGTTGAGCCGACGCGCCATCGTGGGCAGATGACGTTCCGGAATCCGCTTCCATTGGCTCACCGCCTGCACGGTGATGCCGCACGCATGGGCGATCGCACCCACATCGCCCCAGCACAGGACGAACGGCAGGCCGACAGGACGTCGCCAGAGCGCCCGATGCCCACGCTCGCCGCTCACCGATAGGTTCTCCGGCCTTCACGCGCCGTCAGGCGTGAGTGGCATTCCTTCGTGAGGGCCTGCCAGTTGGCCTCATCCCAGAACAGCTCATAATCCCCGCGATGCGGCTTGACGTGATGAACCTCGGTCGCCTCGCGATTGCAGGACGGATCATCGCACTGGCAGGTCGGGTGCGCCGCCAGGAACAGCTTGCGGGCCTTCTGCCAGCGCCGCCCATAACCGCGCGATGCAGCCGAACCACGGGCCTGCTCATTTGTCGGCATCGCAATGCGGTGCGGATTGAATGTGCTGATAACGCCGCGAGTCATATGTTATGACCGTATGAGAGGAACATAACGTAACAAAACAAGTAACAACTAATATATATATTTATCAGTATCTTATTAGTTATAGTTACACTGTTACGCTTGTTACGCCCTTTTATCCCATAAGACGCAATTCTCTCATGAGAGGCATAAACAGCGTTATATAGGAAAAAATGGCGTAACAAGCGTAACAGCGTTACAAGCCTGTTTTTGCTCATTATTTTTGTCACAGCCACGTAACAGGTGTAACAAGACTTATTTAGAAAAATCATAGGGTTAGGCATATTCGACCTCGCCGAACCCCAGTTCCTCGCCCGAAACCCATACGCAACCTCGGGCCGTCATCTCGCCAATTCTCATTGGCGCGGACCTCTGTCGCGCTGACTCCAGCCGCCTCAATTCGTGCTGCCAGCGTTGACCCGCATAGGACGTGCCGTCGAACAACCGAGAAAGAGGGTCACAGGACGGCGAGAACCATACCCCGATCCCGTCGGCCATGCGCGGTATTTCTCGCCCGCGCTTGTCCTTAAGCTCCGCCTCTCGAATGACGCGGATGCCATACTGTCCCAGTACTTCCGCCGCGACGTTACGGTTGAGCACACCTTCCGCCGACGGATCGCTGTCCTTGTCGAGATACCGGCGGACCAGGGCGGCGATCGTCTTGCGTTCGGTCGATCTCTGGACCTGCACGATCTGGGACATCAGATGATTGACCATCTGCATGCTGGCGTCCTGCGACACCGTGTCATCCTCGTCCCGCATGAACGCGATCAGGGCACCGACACCTTCCTCCGCTCCCCGATCATCCGGCACACCATCGTGCGTCATGATCCACCATCCGGCCATCAACGCACCGAGCTGGTCCATTTCACGCGGCGCGCAGCCCTTGGCCTGCAATGCCTCACGAAACGACGCGAGAGAGCGGTGATATGATTCCCAGTTCGCGATCGCCCGGCCCCACAGCGCCGCACCATGCTCCCGGCCCCATTTGACCAGGTCCGTATGCTCGGCCCGATAATCCGCTCCTTTTTCCGCACGCCCCAGCTCGACGATCGTGAAACGATCCTTGTGTTGCGCCTGCATGTCCGGCGGGCAGATCGACGCCATGATGATCGCACCGGCAACCTCGATCTTGCGCGCCTTGCCGTCCTGACCGCCGCGCGATCCTTTCGTGCCTTCGCCACCGGACGCGGCTAGAACGAGATCGAGAAGGGCGCGGGCCCCGCGCTGGTCCTCGCGATCGCCCGCTTCATCGATAAAGGAGGGCATGGCGCGGCCATCGAGCGATTGCTCCAGCCCCGCCTTCGACGTGTCGTTCGTAAAAAACGCCAGCGGAAACAGCGCACGCATCGCACTCAAAAGAGACGATTTGCCGCAACCGGCCGGGCCACTCAAAAACCCCGCCGGACGCCACGGGATCGCCGCACCATAGTACGCGCACCCGATCAGCCCCATGACGGCAATCTCCCCGCCGACCTTTCGGAAATTCCAGAATTCCTTGATGCGTGCCTGCAATTCCCGGCCGATGCCTGATTCGGCAGGCGCACCAGGACGCGGGGTCGGAGGCGCGGCAGCCCAGATCTGATTGCCGGTGCGCGTCCCGGCGTCAGAATAGCGATCGCCGATCAGCACGGCATCACCGCAATGCACGACCGGCATTCCGCCTTTTTCCGGCCAGACACCGGGTCGACGGATCATCAGATGATCACCGAACAATCCCTGCTCCCGGCAGATGCTCATCAGCCACGCCGAGGCCGCGTTCTTGCGGAAATCAACGATCTTTTCGACCTTTTCCGGCTGCCCGTCCGGTCCGTTCGTCTCGATCATCTTCTTGAGCGGGAAACGCCCGCGAAGCCACGATCCCTCGTCGAAAAAGAGGGACATTAGCTCTTCCCGGCTGCCCAGGGCGCGCGCGGCGAGGGCGCGAACCTGCCCGACGGCATCGAGAAAGTAGAACTTGCCATCCAGATGCCCGAGCGGCTGGACCGGGCAGGGCGCATCGTCACGTTCGGTTTCGGGCGGCACGCCGCCACCACCGCCACCCCCGTGGCGACCCCCGTCGATGACCTGGAACTGACGCTCGGCGCTATTTACGGCCGATCTGATGTCAGTAAGAGCATCAGGTGAGGGCATCATTGAAATCCTTGCCTCTCGGCGACCGCGCCACGCGAACCTCGCGCCCGATCGCCAGATGGGAATCGATCGCCCGGCGAAGACCACGTTTCGCCTCGGGCTTGTCGTCATTGTCGGCCAGCAGCAGCAGACGCTTTGCCCGATCGGGCAGCCCCACGCTGGCCATGTTGCTAAGGCTGACAGCCGCCAGCACACGCAATTCGGGGCAGCCGAGGGCGACGGAGAGACACGTCTCGATCCCTTCACCCACTGCTACCAATTCGTCTTCGGAAACTTCGCGGAGGGCCTTCGATGTCGCACCCCGGGCCAGCCGGATCGTGCCGCCGACGAAACGCCCACGCACCTTTTTGGGGATTTCGAGCGGGGCCTTGCGCCAGACGCCATCGATCTGCGCCAGCCATGTCTGATGCGTCGCGATATGCTGCCCATCGAGATCGACAATCGCCGCCAGCATCGCCGGCATCCGCCGTTCGGCTTCCCGGCACCAATGATCGGGCGCGAAACGCAGCGCACGCGGCAGGCGCGGCAGATCAGACAGGCCGATTTTACGGGCGCGCAAATAGAAATCGACGGGCGTCCCGATTATGTCCGGTCTCGCCGCCAGCCACATGGCTCGCGCGGCGCGCCGCCCTTTTTCATCATCATCGTCCGGCTGTTCGGATTTCTGCGCAATCACTTGCGCCCGCCGTTCCTCGACCGCGCCGATATCGCCCAGGCCGAGCCAGCGATGCGCCCACCGATAGGCCGCCTTCGCATCGCCCGCCGTCATCACTGCCGCGACGAGATCAAGCGCATCGCCACATTCGCCGGTCGAAAAATCAGCCCAGACACCGGCCTTGCCGCCACCGATATGCACGGCCAGCGACGATCCTTTTTCGCCACCGACCGATCCGCACACCCACTCCTGGCCCTGCCGCACGCCACCCGGCAGCAACTCGGCGACGAGCTGCACCACCTGGGCGGCAAGCATCCCGGATAGTTCGGAGGCGGAGACGGCGGACTGGCTCATCGGATTTCGTCCAGCGCCCGATGCACCCGCGCCGTCACGCGATCCAGGCGCGCGAGACGGCGATGAAGGGTCCGCGTCTCGCGCTGGATCCACCACTGCATGATCGCGATGCGCCGGCGCGTCAGCCACCACCGTACCCGATGCGCCAGACAGAGGCCGCCTGACACGACAAGGATCTGCCAGTCTGTCACAGGCTATCCCTCTCGATCATCAGGGCACGCAGCATCGCCAGCTCATGTTCGAGCCGCGCCTGGCGGAGCCGCATCAGCTCGATATGGATGCGCCGCACCTCATGCCATTCGCTGGCCGAGACATCGCGGATTTCTCCATGCCACGCAGCACGCACGCGGCGGTCGCTCAACTGATAGAGCCGGGCGACCTCCCGAAATGCGGCCTTGAGACCGCCTGCGCGCCGATCGCGCACCGCGTCCGTGATCATCCCCTGAAATTGCTGCACCGAGTCAGACATTCGGGCGCTCCCCCTCTGGCAGCGGCCCTTGGGCGAAATACCCACGCGCTTGGGTAAAACGCCCAAGCGCGTGGGTGCCGTGGCCGCCATGTTGCTCCTCGGGAACAGGAGGGGAGGGAGACGACGCACACGCCAGCAGCGCAGCCAGCACGTCAGGCATGATCTCGGAGAGGGGACGCAGGCCGGACATCAGAAGTCAGCCCTTGCGGCCGGGGAGTGGTGTCCCCGGCCGTTTCGGATCACCATGGGAGCTTCCACACAACCCAGGGGGATTCGCATGACCACGCCCGAGAGGCCCGATCCGAAAATCATCAGCATCAAGTCCGTCGAAGGGGGAGTCGAACGGATCACGTTCATTCTTCCGCTTGTTGCGGGCGACACCGTCGAGGAAGCGAAAATCAGCCTGGAAACGTGCGCGACAGACATTCGCGTCTCACGCGCGGATATTCTGACCAATGCGCTCAACCTGATCATCAGAAACGCAATAGAAGCGCGCGAACAGCTCATAGAGAACCGCCCGTCGAAGTGGTGGGAACGTCGTCCTGAATAAACTTCAACAGAAACCCGAGGTTGGTCGCCATCCTGTTGACGAGCTCCGATCTCGTGTCGGGAGACAGGGTGGCGAGAACAGCGGCATGGCGCGCGCCGAACGTCTCCCACATCGCGGAGATGTCACGGTGCGCCTCCAACCGCTGACGCTCCGCCTCGACGGAGTGCCAAGCCTGATGCGATGCCCGTGGGAAAACATCGGTCAGATGCTCGATTGCCAGACCGCAGGCGGTTACGACCTTCTGTTTGTCGCTCATGCCGTCACCTCTTTCTCGACCGCGTCCCGGGCAGGCCCGCGTACAGTTTCTCTGGTTTTACGAAGGGGATTCCAGTGCTGAGGATATTTGTTCTTATTGTTGCGGCTGGCATTATTACTATGAGCCACTCGGAAGGCTTCGTAACAGCCACAGAAGTTATTGTGGGTATCTATATTTGCGCCAGTGTCGTTATTTGGTGTGACAAGACAATTAGAGGAAGAAAATCCCCTAATATTGCTTCCGCCAGTCAAGCGGTTCGGAAAGAGCGTCCATTCCGGGAGAAACATATATCCGAAAATGAGTGGAACGGATGGCAAGGAGAAAGTGCGTTCCTCGAACCTTCCCGTATGAAGATCGATTACGTCGACGCCTTCGGAAACGAAACGACGCGTACGGTTAATCCGATCCGTCTTGGCTTCCACCGTGATCGACAAGGCCGCATTCTGCCCAATCGCTTCATCGCGCACTGTCACGTCGCCGATGATCTGCGATGCTTCATCATCGACAGGATCGACCAGGCAATCGACCTCGACAATCGGGAGAAAATTTATAGCGTCGATCAGTTTCTGATCGAGCGTATCAAAGGGTGATGCGCTCATGCTGCCTTCATCTCATTGCGCATGGCTCTATCAAGGTCCGGACGAAGGATGGCAGGTGCTATCCCGGTCACTTCTGAAACAGCCGACAGGTGCCTTTCCGGCACACGCCTCCATTGGGAAACCGCCGCTTTTGATATCCCGCAGGCTTTCGCGAGGGCCACGACGGCACCTCGACGAGCAATGATCTCAACAAGTACGGCATCCTTCATAAGGCATTCTTACCAGCGGTAATGTTTTCTAGCAATAGAATTAAGGTCGGGATGCAAAGAGGGTCTGCCATCACAAATTCCATGAACGCGAGGAACCCCAAGAAATCACCCCCTACGCAGAAGTCGATCGAGATGGGTCGCAGAATAAGAACGCAACGTGAACTTTTGGGCTTTACCCAAGCAGCCCTAGGAGCAAAGATCGGAGTATCGGAAAACGCCATAACTCAATACGAGACGGGGCGTTCTTCCCCTAGGAGGGAGCGTATACCCGCGCTTTTGGACGTATTGGGAAAATCAATCGGATGGCTTCTCACAGGTGACGAACCAGACGAAGAGGTTAGAGCACAGACGGAAGATGAGCGATCGATCCTGGTCGAGGCGCGCAAGCTGACGTCGGAGAAGCAGCGCCTGCTACTGAAAATGATGAAAGCCCTGAAAGATTAACATTACCAGCGGTAAGTTTTTTCTTGCTCGCAAACATTACCGCAGCTAACCATCCTTCATCGCACCCCGCGATGGAGGCAATCATGGACGATCACCAGCACGCACCAGCGGACTTTCAGGGAGGGCCAGACGCCTGCCTGATCACCGCGACATACGCGCAGTTCCATACGCGCGTCCTGTCCTATCCTTCGGACGTCCGGGCGCGTCTGCTCTTCAATCACTCTTCCGCCAAGAAATGCCGCACCTATGCTCGCCATTGGCGCGCACGCGGACTACTCGCCATGGCCGCCACATGGGACGAGACGGCCGATGAGATCGAGCACGCCTTGCGTCACGATCTTGACCGCTTCCGACCCATCGTCATCCCCGATGCTCCGAACGTGGTCGCGTTTCCTGCGCGCGCATGGATCGAAGGATCACGGGCGTGACCGTTGTCTCCATCTCGGGCGTCGTCGAGAACGGCAATATGCGCGTCCGCCCGGCATCGCCCGATGCCGAGGCAGCGCTTCGCCACTCCATGGAGACGGTCGGGCAGCTCCAGCCGATCCTTGTGCGTCCCCTGCCAGATGGCCGCTTCGGCCTCGTCGCGGGATATCGCCGGCTGAACGCCGCCCGTATGCTGGCATGGGATCAGATCGAGGCGCATGTGATCCTTGCATCGGATGTGCAGGCCGAGGTTGCACAAGCCGCCGAAAACATGGTGCGCGCCCCAGTGGATGTGATCGACGAATGGCGACACATCGCCCGTCTTGTCGACGATGGATACTCGATCGACAGCGCAGGCGCTGCCCTCGGCATGACGGAACGGCGCGTGCGTCAACTCTCGCGTCTTGCGCGAATTTCCCCCGTCCTGCTCAACCGGATGGATGCCCAGCGGATGCCGAACTGGCGGTCTCTGGGAGAGATCGCGCAGGCGCCGCACGAAATCCAGGAGCTTGCGTTCAGCCGTTTTGACCTTGGCGATTCTGTGGCGTGGAACAGCATCGCGGCGGAATGCGTGCAGCGCCGCATTCCCCAGTCCCGCGCGATCTTCGATATTCCGGCCAGTGGTATCCCGTTCGAGGAAGACCTCTTCGCCGAACCCGGCTCGGACGATCAGTTCACCACGACGCGGATCAAGGAGTTTCTTGTCGCACAGGAAGCTGCCGTACTCGAGCGCATCCACGACGGCGAAGAACCCGCGATTCTGGCGGACTACAACATGACCATGTGCGCGCCGAAGATCCCGGCCGGATGGTCTTTTGCGGACTATGGATCGGACAAGACCCTCCCGAAGCGGTCCAGACACAGGCGCATCTATGCCATCGTCCCGGCTGATGATTATCACGACGTCGGCAAGGTGGTGTCCGTCATCGTCAAGCCGATCGCGAGCACGAAATCCCTCGACACCGCAGGAGACGGACCAAGCGCCTACTCCGACCTGCAGGACGAGGAGACGAATGATCTCTCGCCGGAAGCAGCTGATGAGGCAGCGCCGGAACCGAGCGGAGATGGCTTGTCCAAAGCCGGCCATGACGTGCTCAACGGACTGCGCGAAATCGCCCTTTCCAATCGTGTTCAGGAGCTGATTCCTCTCGCTAGCACGCCGGACGGTATCGACTGGGAAGGCGTGGACGTGTCGATTATCGGCGCGCTTGTGATCCAGCTGGTGGGCGGGCGCTATGATTGCCAGGATCTGGTCGCCGCCATCATTGGATCGGACGGGCAGCGCACGAATATCGATTTTACGGGCGTCATGCAGGTGGCCGCCGAGGCAGTCATCCGCACGCTTGAGCTTGTAGCTCCCCATCGCCAGACCGCGTCCTGGAAGAGCGAGAGCGCATATCGACGGGCCGAATGGATCGGAACGCTCGTGGGCGCGGACAGGGCGATGCCATCGGTCGATACGCCGCAGATCCTCGCGCATGTCGACGGTGCCACATTGCGCCGCATCGCCGATGCGCACCTGCCGCCGGACACGCCGCGCAAGGATATCCCGAAGAAGGTTGCCGATCTGCGCCACTACCTCGCAGGACGCGCACCGCACTGGCAGCCCATGCCTTTCGGTGCGCCCGGACCGGCCGTCCGCCCATGGCAGCCGACGGACAGCGTCCTGGAGCCAGCAGACGACGAGGAGGACGCGGCATGAGCGACATCCTGATAATCGCGGGCTTCTTCCTCATCATCGGCTTCTGCCTTGGCTTCCTGCTCCACACCTATCTCGCGATCCGCGAAATGGACCGCATGTTCTCACGCGTTTTTGGAGGCGAGTAATGCAGCCCGTCACCGTCACCGTTTCACCCATCGCCTGCACAATCCATCAGGCGACGGCCCTATCCGGCCTCAAGGCCACGACGATCTATCGGCTCATGCGGGATGGCGACATCGAGTCACGCAAGTTCGGCCGCCGCACCCTCATCCTTTGCCGCAGCCTCGAAACATACCTCGAAAGCCTGCCCAAACCGGACTGGTCGCAGGAAAAGGGAGACGTCGCATGATCGGCCTGAAATATGATTACGTCCCGACACAGTATGTTGATGGCGACTGGCTGGCATCGGCCCGTCCGACGCTCGAGGCGTGGCTCACGTCGCGCCCCGATGGCAGCGTTGCCCTTTCTCCGGAGGAGACCGAGGAAAAACGCCAGTCAGACCCCGATGCCATCACGCTCACTTCAGGGATGGTCATCGATTTCGAGCGTGTCGCCCGGATAGGCGAGGCCACGATCCATGTGACGAGCGCGGACGTCTGGCGCATCGAGGGCACGATCCCTTTCTGCCCGCCCGGCGCGATCCTGCGTGTCAACACGGACTCGGATCAGGCGGTGCCCTGGGAATGTAACGCGGAGGATCTGGCCGCAGCGATCGCGGAGGCCGAGACGCTGCCCTATAGCGGTCGCATCTACTTCGAAGCTTGGCAGCGTTACGCCCTGCCGCAACGCTTCACCGGATCGGCATTCGCCGATGCGACGTCATGAATGCCGACGGTTTGTATCCCCACAGCGCCACCCGTATGTTCTATTTTGATCTTCGAAATCACTGCACATTTTACGGGGTATTTCCCCGTCAGGAATGTCGGTGTTGATCTGGTCGTCGATGTTCTCCGTCACTTCGCCCAGAACGGTAGATCAGGAAAGGTGGCTCTTAGACGCACGAAACCTAAAATAGAAGGCGCTGAGTATTTTATTACCCAGCGCCTCTCAACAAACCCTAAATTACGACATAAGCCACCAAATGGCATGTAAGATTAATACACTACTAATTGAAAACTTGATGCGCAATTTAGACGGCAAACTGATTTCGAATTTCAATGCAGAACACTTAGTTTCGCCTAGGCTGATCTTGTTGAGCCGAGTCCTAGGTTCAATCAGTGAAAGGGTTACAGTTCACGGCAGCACTGTGCCTTTCATCTCGGCTGCATCATTAAGAGACCACAGATACTTCTGGTGGGCAAATTCATTCTGATATGGCGCGTGAGGCTTCCCGGTTTCGGAAAGTTGAGAGCGCACTGCCGAGGATTTTGCAGTCGCGATCGCCGAATCCAAGACGCTCCCCTATAGCAGCCACAGCTATTTTAATGCCTGACATCGCTACGCCCTGTCGCAACGTTTCTCCGGCACGGAGCTTGCAACTGTCATGCCGTGAAACCACTCCCGAGGAAGCACCGATAGGGGGGAGCGTCTTTTCAGCCTCCGGTTCCCGTTCTTTTGCTGCGCTCTTCATCTTCACTGCTTACACGGACAAGATCGTGCCAAACCTCCAAAGTAATTTGGGAAATTTCGTCCATACTAAGAAAGTTGATATTGGACGCTTTGATAAGGCTTGCTGTATATCCTTCAGTCACCGAGCCACTAAACCTGATAATAGCTGGTATCGTTCCCATCTGGTCTAGGTCGGCATCCTGTTCAATCACAAGACGCTGTTGGATGCTAAAAGCAATGAGCTGTGATTTGGTAGTGGTCAGACCGGACGAGGAGCGGAAGTCAATGAACGGAACAACCGGCTGGTGATCGCAGTCTGCAATAATATTTTGTGAAAACGATAGTCTATCGCCATTGGTTAAAATAATAGATGATCTTATATCATGGTAAAAAAATCTGATTTTATTATTTAGCCTAAAGTCGTAGAGCGATTTACCTTTGGCTCGATTGTAGTCTTTCTCTTCCTTGCTATGGCTTGCTTTCAGGATGGTGGAATCAATTTTTTCCCATGATACATCGGCCATTTCCAGGCCAAGCATCCCGCTAGTGCCTAATATGTCACCTAGCGTATCTCTGACTGGAGAGTACGAGAACCTTGGCTTGTTTTGCCTGAATCGTCGTATAGCGCTATCACGTTTCTCCCCCCGTTCAAGAGCGCCCCATCTTGCCAACTCGCAGTTCGGGAGGAAAATCTTCTTCATTCGTGGATTCGCTACTTCCGTTATCGGGGCTGACAACAAACATAGAGCATCCGTTCGAGAGAGTCACGCTATCAGGTATTTGTCTAGTGATTACATCGCCGCGTTGTAATTTTCTCCAAATGATATCCCAAGCCCCCCCGCGTTGATGAGATAGATTAACTAGAGCTGACGCGGGTAAGCTCCCAAAACTGATCAGGACCTGGCCAATAATTTTCTGCAAGGTTGGGTCGTTTGGAAGATCCAGCGATTTTTGCTCGCCGGTGATTACATTTGTGGCGGTAGCACGCCCGACAATGGGATCACGTCCGTATGCGTGGAAAGCTTTATAGACAGACGGGTGGACCGGACCATATTGCCATGCCTCAAAAGCGCCCTTTACAGCGGGCGTGCCATTTGTTGCCTTCAGAAATCGAGCATGCACAAAGAAGAGGAGTTTTTGCAGAGCAAGTGGCGTTATGGGCATGGCCCCGCCGCCCAAAATTTCGGCAATGTCCAGGAGCTTATTCGCCACGGCACGAGGATCATAAGGTGCGCCGGTCATAATTCCCTCTTGGGTTATCTACGAAGGTCATGGCTGATTTTCACTGCGGTATGCTGCATTAGAGATTGGCGCTCGGTTTAGTAACCTCTGGCAACCAACACCAGCCGTCATCCCAAAAATTTATGAAGCTAGCGTGGCGCAGCTGAACGCTGCGAGATAGAATGAGGTCCTCAAAATCAGGCATAATCAAGGCTGGCCCGTTTTTATACCACTATGTCAGGCGATGCCGCACCATCTGCCCCAGTCATCCATCATGGGACGCCGACGTTCCAATAAATCAGTCCGCGCATAAGCTGCCTCGACCTTGCTACCCTTGGCATGTGCCAGTGCTGCCTCCGCAACTTCCCGTGGATAGGGCGTTGCTTCCGCCGCCCAGTCCCGGAACGTAGACCGAAAGCCGTGCGGGACGATAGGCTCCCCCGTTAGGCCATCCTTCCAGATCGCCGCCTCTCCGGATCGCGCACCGTTCATCCGCCGCAGCAGGACCACCATTCCCATATTGGACTGGACCGCCGATTTCTCCCCGGGAAAGACATGTGCGGTACGTCCGCCTTCGATCGTCCCGGCCGCGCGTAGGAGACTACACGCCGCATCGGACAGCGGCACCCGATGCACACGGCCCATTTTCATCCTGTCGGCCGGGACGGTCCAGATCGCGGCATCAAGGTCGATCTCCGACCACGTCATGCCGCGCACTTCGCCCGATCGCGCCGCCGTCAGGATCGTGAATTCGAGCGCCCGGGCCGAGAAACCTGCCCTGCCGCGCAACGCCCGCATGAAATCCGGCATCTGCTGCCAGGGCAATGAAGGGTGGTGAACCACGCGTCGCACCCGCGTCGGTGGTGGCAAGCGTGTCGCGAGATGCCCTTTCCATCTGGCGACATTGGCTCCGATCGGCTGGCCGCTGGCGCGCGCCGCATCGATCACCGCCTCGATCCTGCCTCGCACTCTTGAGGCTGTCTCCGGGATCTCGCCCCAGATCGGGCGCAGGATATCCATGATGTGTTCGGTCGTGACATCCTGGACGTCGATGGTGCCGATCACCGGATACGCAAAGCGCTCGAGCGTATTGCGCCATTGCCAGGCGTGTTTTTCGTTCCGCCACCCTATCCCGCGATCGGCCAGCATCGATTCCGCCGCCGCTCGGAAGCTATGATCGACTTTTGCGATCGGCACCTGCTTGCGTGCCTCGATCGGGTCGCGACCGCTCCTGATGATCTGCCGTGCATCGCCGGCAGCGTCACGGGCTGCCGCAAGAGATATGTCGGGATAGGAGCCGAGCCCCATATCCCGGGATACCTTGTTGATCATGTAGCGCAGCACCCAGCCCTTGCGCCCGTCATCACGGACGCGCAGGTAGAGGCCCTGTCCGTCACCGTAGCGCCCCGGTGTCTTGAGGTTCTTGACTTCGATCGCCGTCAGTTTCGCCATGTCCGGTCCCTAATTTGGTCCCAAACTATCGCGCGATTGCCAGCGATCAAGGGCAATCACCAGTGAAAGAACGAAACGGGAAATACGGCAGAAAACAGCCGTTTTTCCCTGACGGTGAAGGCCGGTGAAGTGAGATACTATTTAGATTGGCTCCACCAAAATTATCAAATAAAGCGCCGATTTTCATCCTGTTTTCAGGATAGTTTTCTTATCGGTGAGGGCGTTTTAAACGATCCCAGCATAGATGGCCTTAGCATTGATGAATAC
>Ga0157365_10000106_pt1 | contig 39455 bp, 36 predicted proteins | sample AttsexASBM3_FD_111478 | JGI IMG/M metagenome (GOLD analysis project Ga0157365, IMG submission 111478) | Fungus gardens microbial communities from leaf cutter ant in Ribeirão Preto, State of São Paulo, Brazil - Atta sexdens ASBM3 | ecosystem: Host-associated > Fungi > Mycelium > Unclassified ...
CAAACCCCATAAACTGGTGATTGTCGCCATCGCACGACGTCTCGTCACAATCGCCAATGCCGTCCTCAAAACAGGCTTGCCGTGGCGCGTTACCTCCGCAGCTTAAACACAGTTGCTAGGACATAGAATGGATCAATTAAGAAACCATCGTCGGTTTTACACGCGTCGGCGCGAACGCTGGTCCAATGATCTTTGAGAGCATATGAAGAACTCTGGACGCTCCATGGGGGGAGCTTACGATGAGGTTTTGCTTTCATACTGTGATGTTAGCGTTGAGCAGCGGAGCGTCTATAGATAAAGGCGTGTAGCGGTCCGCGAATCTGTCGCTCAGTTCAACAGCTGACCTTCCGCTTCCCCCCAACGAACACCCCCTACCCCCGTACCAACCCCACCACCCCCTCCAGAATAGCCCGAGGCTCCGGCGGGCACCCCCCCAAAGCCCAGGCAATCTCCACCCGCCCGGACAATCCCCCCAACGTCGCATAATTCTCCCCGAACGGCCCCCCGTCGATCGCACAATCCCCCACCACGATCAGCCCCTTGGGAGACGGCATCTCCCGCCAGATCCGGTCCAGAACCGGCGCCATCCCCCGCGTCAGCGCCCCCGTCACCAGCAAAATATCAGCCGCCCCCGCCGACTCCTCGAACACAATCCCATGCCGTGCCAGATCGAACGCCGCCCCCCGCAACGCCGCAACCTCCATCGCACACCCCTCACACCCTCCCGTCGGCACATGAAACAACCCCAGCGGCCCACCACCACCAAACACCCTCTCCCGCCGCCCCCGCCACAACGCCGCATCGAAAATCGCCCGCATCAACGCCAAAGCCTAAAACTCCATCCCCGCCATCGACATCCCGACGGACGCCAGAACCGTCGCACATCCCGCCTCATCCAGCCCCCGTACCATCTCCGGCAACACAGCCCACAACGCCACGGCCGGATCACGCCCCCATGCCGCCTCGATCACCCCCTCCCGCAGCCGCACCCAATACCACACATCTCCCCGCGCTCCTTCCGCAAACCCTACCCCCTCGCCAACACCCCCTCCCGCCTCCAGCGGCGCCACGTCGAACACCTCCGAAAACCCCTCCAGCAGAACCGCCGCATTCTCCATCTCCCGCAGCCGCAACGAAAGCCGCGCCCAGCAATCCCCCCCCAGAACTCCACGCGGCGCCAGAACCCCCAGATCATACCCGGGCGACAACCGCCGCGCATCGAACCCACGGCCCGAAGCCCGCCCTGTCACCCCCCCCACCGCCAACGCCGAAGCCCGCTCCACACCCAGCCGCCCCAACCGGTGCAATCCCGCCTCCGCCTGAACCGAAAGCCCTCCCAGCCGCGCCAGAACCGGCTCCAGCCACCCCGAAACCTCCCGCGCCAGCCCCACCACATCCGGATCACCCCGCATCCCACCCGGCACCACCATGTCCGTCACACGCCGCGTCACCCCGAACGCAACGCACATCTCCGCCAGCTCCTCACGCCCCTGCTCCGCATGCACCGCTAGCAGATCCGCCCCCACGCAACGCGCCACGCACGCCACATCATGCAGATGCACCGAAACCCGTTCCACCTCCAGCAACACCACCCGCGCATGCTCCACCCGCGGCGAAATCCCAAGCCCCAAAGCCCGTTCCACCGCACGGCAGAACGCCAGGGAATGCGCCACAAACCCACCGGACGTCACCCGCCCGATCTGCCGTAACGCCTGCTCCGGCGTCCGCCCCCGCACCCGCTGCAAAATCCCCCGATGCGCATACCCCCCATGCAGATGCACCCGTCCCCCTCGCCCCCGCTCAACATCCAGCAAATACGGCAACGCCGGCTCCCCCACCGCCTGCCCCACCCCGTCAGACGCCAGCGGCCGCACCCCCAGCGGCGATATCTCCCGCCAGAACCCGATATCCAGCAACGGGGACACATCCCGCGCGGACATCGCCTCCGCCCCCCACAAATCCTGAATCATCCGCTCATGCACCACCGCCGCCTCATAAGATGGCGAAAGCGACAAATACCGGCCCCCCATCGGCACCGTGCTGGCAATCAGCGGCCGCTCCGCCTCCAGAAACAACGCATGAACCTCCACACCGTCACACCACATCCCCAATAACGGCAGGACCGACGCACACTCTACCAACGCGCGCCACCCTTCCTCATCCAGCAGAAACCGGGACGGTCCAACCCGCTCCCCCAAGCGAATAATCTGCCCTGCCTGCATCACGCCACAAACCCCAGCCGCAACGCCGCCAGCACCCCCAGAACCGCCACCCCCACGAACGCGCCCCACATCATCCATCCCCCCTCAAGCCGCCCCACGCCGCCTCGAACCGTCACCACCCCCAATCCCCCCAAAAACGCCAGCACCATCCCCCGATGCTCAACGGACAATATCCGACAGACCCACAAAACCCCCGCAAACCCCGGCCAGGGCGGCAAAACCCCACCACCCACCCGCACCAGCCCCGCCAAATCCCGCCGTCGCTCCACAGTCGCCAGCAACACCGCCATTGCCCCGAATATCAACGCCGCCTCTCCCCCCTCCGGCAACCACGCCGCCACCGCCCCGCACGCCACCTGCACCTGCCGAACACGCGGCACCGCTGCCAGCGCCGCCAGCCAGACCGATACCAGCCCCGCCACTCCCACGATCTCCTGCCCCGGCCACCGCGCCACCACCGCCAATACCCCAACCCGCAACAACGCCACCGCCAGAGCCGCCTCCGGCGCCTCACAGACCGGTTGCGGCCCCAATCCCAGCAACAGACACGCCCCCACCGCCCCCAGAAGCCCCACGACCCGCACCGACGCCTCCCCCACGAAATGCGCCGTCAACAACAACACGATCCCCGCCAGATGCAACACCAGCCGATCCCAGGCCGGACGCGCCCTCTGCCGCGCCGTCAGCTCCGCCGCCGCCACACAGAATACCGCCAGACCCAATACCGCAATCGACGGCAAAGCCCCCGCCCCCCGGCACAACACCATCACGCACCCAGCCGCCAGAAACACCGGCACCGGCTTCACCTCCCCCTCCTCACCCCCAGGCCACGCCCAGGCCAGCACCCAGGGCAAAGCCACACCCACCGAAACCAGCACGATCCCCAACCGCGCCAGATCATCTAGCCCAGGCGTCACAGGCACCAGAAGCGCCGTCACGCAAACCCCGGCCAAGGCCAGAAACGCCGCGCTTCCCCGCACGGCCCCACGCGGCGTCACTGCCAGAACGCACGCCACCAGCCACGGCCAGCAAGGCAACAGAACCAGAAGGCCGGAAACGTCACGCATCCGCGCGCAACCACGCAAGGCGCGGCAAAACCAGCAGCCCGACCGTCGCCAGCGCCATCCACAACAGCACCGCCGCCCCCCATTCCGGCCATGTCCCATGCAGCGCCGCCAGAACCATCACCCCATCCAGCGCCATCATCAGCCCCACGAACTGCGAAAGCGGCGTCCGGCTCGTCGCCACCCCCACCAGCCCCGTCAACACAACCCCGATCGACAACACCGGCCCCCCGCTCAACCGCGTCGCCGCAATCACTCCCATCACCAGAACCAGCGCCACGATCGCCGGCATCACCGCAGGCCGCCACATCCGCTCCTGCGGCGCAAACCGGTTCAGCCCGAACCACGCCGCCAACGCCAGAAAAAGCGCCACCGGAATCGCCGCAAGCGCCACCGGCCCCCGCGCACCCACCCCGATGCACAGCGCCGTCAGCAGCCCATGCACCGGCAACGCCCGTCCGTCACGCCCCAGACTGACAATACTCCACAACAGCAAAACCCCGAACGGAACCATCACGACAGTCATGGCGCCGCCAATAGCAGCAACACCCCCACCCCGCCCAGCAGGATCGCATGCGAAAGCGGCGAAACCCGCCGCCACAACACCGCCCGCGCCCCCCCCACCAGCGCGGACACCACAACCAGCCGCGCCAGTAGCCAGAACGGCCCCAACACCCATGCCATCCAGCCGGCGCCCAACCACCCCACAGCCTCCGGCCAAACCAGATCCAGAACCAGCACCAGCCACGCCACCGCTGCCACATCCCCGCCATACCGCGTCACCGCCAGCCCAGGCCCCCACAAATCTGCCCCCCGCAAATCCCGCCGGTCCTCCCCAAACCGTGGCGGCACCACACTCGGAGACACCGCCGCCAGCAACCCCACCCCCAGAAAAATTCCTGCCCCCCGCACGCCCCCTCCAGATGCAAACGCCCCCAACGTCCCGACCCTTCCCCCGAAATGCAACGCCGCCGCCGACAGAAGCAGCACCCCCACCGCCACGGCATCCTCCCGCAACACCGACCGCCCGACACAAAATCGGGACGCCAGCAACAGAAACCCGATGCTCATAGGGTCCGATAACGGCACCGAAGCCGTCCCCACCGTGAAAGACGGCTCACACGCCAGCGCCACCACCGCCAATACCAACGAAACGACCGGCCAGAACACATGTCCCAGCACCCGCCCCTCGCCCCGCCGCCGCGTCGTCGCAAGCAGGCTCCCCCACCGCCAGAATGGCCGCGACGGCGCCTCCCCCGCCATCAGCCGCCGCGCCACATCCATGATCCCCACCAGAACAGGCGCCAGAACCAACAACACCCCCAGATGCACCAGAAACGCCACACCCAGCACAATCCCGTGCAGAACGATCATGCCGGCCACCACGCACAGACGCACAGCCCCACCGCCAGCACCGCCAGCCAGAGCAGCAACGCATGGGCTGGCAGAACACGATCCGGCGCAAACCGCCTCACCTCCCCATAAACCGGCCCCACCCGCCGCCGCCAGAGCCGCAGACGCGCCAGCCCCGCCAACACTGGGCGCAGCAGACGCGGCACCTCGTACCTCATGCCCGGCCACCCTTCCGGTCCACCCACCGTCACCCCGAGCCGCACCATCAACACCCGCGCCACCACAGCCCCACTTCCCACCAGCAACATCAGCGCGAATGGATACAACGCCCCACCCTGCCCATCCCGCACACTCCACACACCGCTCAAGCCCGCCCCCTGCATCCCTGCGATAAAATCACGCCCCACGGAAAAAACCCACAACACCACCCCTGGAAATGCCGAGATCACGCCATAAGCCGCCCATCCCCGCCAGCCCCCTTCCCCACGCGCGCATCCCAGAAGCGCCAGCCCGCCCAGAACGCACGTCAATCCCACCGCCGGCGCCACCATCCCGCCACCCCCCGGCAAGCAGAGCGCCGCATGAACCGCCAGCCAGAGCGCCGAAAACATCAGTCCTGGCGGCGCCAGAGCCAACACCCCCGAAACTGGAATCGCCCGCCCCAACAACAGCAGCACCAGCCCATCCGCCGCCAACACCGCAGATGGCCCATACTCCAGCCCCCGTGTCGCCACGATCATGCCACCCAACACCAGAACAGACGCCAGAACCGCCCCCCCCGACCCATCCATCCGCCGAAAAACAGCCCGCCACCCCAGCCAAATCCCTGCCAAGGTTCCCACCCCGCACAACACCACCCCCCCATGCCAGTCCGCCGCTCCATCCGGCGTCATCCCCCGCACCAGCAATATCCCCGAAAGAATCGCCTCAATCGCTCCACCCCCCGAGAAAACCCGCGTCAGCACCACCAACGCCACCCCCCACCAGACCAGCCCCACATCCGTCGGCGTCGCCGCCAGCCCAAGCCCCACCACCAGCCCCGCCCGCACAGCGGCAGACTCCTCCGGCGCCACCAGCAGAAAAGCCAGCCCCAGCAACCCCAGCCGAACCTCCGGCACCACACACAGCGCCGCCAGAACAGCCACCCCCACCCCCCAGAAAAACCGCCTGCCCCGATCAGGGTTCGCCAACCCCACGACACCCGATAACGCCACGAAAAGATCCGCAACCCCATCCAGCCGAAACCACCCTGTCGCCACCCCATGCGGCGCCACCAAGGCCGCCAGCACAGCCCCCGCAACCACTCCGCCCCACCCAACCGCACGTATTGCCCCGAAGGTCGCGCTCCCGCAAACAGCCCCCCCCAGAACCACCAAAAGACAGACCATTAGAAACAGCGGCAGAAAACCTACTCCCGAACATAGATCGCCCGAAAGCAGTGACGGGAGCCGAAGCCCCCGTCAATCACCCACCGTCAAACAAGCCCCTCATATTACAGCATTGCGAGAGACGTCTTGCGCTTCGGCGGCGCAAATGCCCGGTCGATCACCGCCAGATCATCCTTGGACAACTCGATCTCCGTGCTCACTGCATTCTCATGCAGATGCGCCGGAGAACTCGCCTTCGGAATCGCCAGAACATTCTCCCGCCGCAACACCCAGGCCAACGCGACCTGCGCCGCCGTCGCCGGCCCGCGAGACGTCTCATGCCGCGCCGCAACTTCCTTCAAGGCCGGGTTCCGCAACATCTCCCCGCCTTGTCCCAATGGCGAATACGCCATCGTCACAACCTCGCGCTCCGCATCCGCATCCAGCAGATCAAATTCAGGCCCTCGGTAATCGAGGCTGTACAATACCTGATTCGCCGCGCAGCCATTGCTGACCTCCTCCAGTTCCTCCATGTCGTCCACGTCGAAATTTGAAACACCCCACTCCCGGATCAGCCCGTCAGCCTGCAACTGCTCCATTCCGCGCACCGTCTCCGAAAGCGGCACTCCACCCCGCCAGTGCAGCAGATACAGATCCAGCACATCCGTCCGCAACCGCTTCAGCGACGCCCGACAGCTCGACTGAACCCCCTTGTATGAAGCGTTGGACGGCAAAACCTTGCTCACCAGATAAACATCGTCCCGCAGCCCCTCGATCGCCTCGCCCACCAGATTTTCCGAACGGCCGCTGCCATACATCTCCGCCGTGTCGATCACCCGAAGGCCATACTCGATCCCAGATTGCAGGCTCTTGATCTCATCCGCCCGCCGATCCCGCCGATCCCCCACATTCCATGTCCCCATCCCCAGCGCCGGAACCGTCACCCCGGAACGCAGGGTCACAGTCTTCTTCACATCAGCAGACATCGCTCATTCTCCCAGGTTTCAGGAAAAGAGCGCAGCGCCCCGCCAATCGTTCAGAAGAAACCCACCCGATCAGACATTTTTCGTCACACCCGTCGCGCACCATCAGGCACATCCGGCGCAATCATCGCCAGACAATTCACCCGGAACGCATAGCCCACCAGATGAAGCAGCGTCGCAAACACCGTATTTCCCGCCACGATCTGCCAGCGATGCCCCTCAAACCATAGCATCATGACCGGCATATTCAGAACGCCCAGCGTCCAGTGCGTCCCCTTCACCGCCATCAGCCCGCCAACCGCCAGCAGAATCACCAGAAAGCACACTAGAAACAGCCCCGCCAACTGCAACGTCAACCGCCCGCTCGCATTCCAGATCCGGTCCACACCCGGCCATCTCGGCCACGCCACCACGGCAGGCAGCAACGCCACCAGCCGCAACTGAAAGTAAAACGCCCCGAAAACCAGAACCAGATTGATCGCCGCCGGCACGCGCAGCAACGCACCCCCCGCCTGCACCAGCCCCAGCACGGCGAAAAACACGCTCCACCCATAAAACCGCCGGATCACATCCGGCACGGTGCGCGACGCCAGCGTCACTCCGTAATAATGGCAATAGAACCGGAACGCGATCCACGTCCCCAACAGCGTATCGACAATCGGAATCGCCTCCGCCGCCACTGGCTCGAACCGCCCGAGATGCAGAACGCCCACTATCCCGGAAGCCAACTGCAACACCAGCAGCCCCAATGTCCAGGGCCACAGCCGCACACCTGCGGCCAGCCCATCGCGCACGCTGCGCCCCACCAGTCCAATCATCGCATCTTCTTCCAGCCACGCGGCTGCTGCTGCCAGTACGCCAGCGCATGTCCCGCTTCCTTCGCCGCCACCCAGCGCGTCCGCGCCCCGGCAACAGCCACCTCGTCACCACCGTCGAACAGATCGAACACACGCTCGAACCGCTCCCAGCCACGCACATCCCCACCCGCCAGAACGAACGCAAACCGCGCCCCGTTCGGCACATCCTCCCCCGCCGTCAGCCAGATCGGCTGGCGCGCGGGGCTCTCGGCCCCAGTCGCCCCATGCGGCAGCCACACTGGATCGGCGCTCTTCCAAAGCCCCGCATCCAGCGCCTTGACCTGCCCCGCATCCGCACACCACACCACCGCCCGCGCCCCGGCCTCCAGCGTCCGCCCCAGAAGCTGCGGCAACGCCTCCTCAACCGTGCTGCGCGTCAGATGATAGAACCCAACTTCCGTCAACCGACCGCACGCTCCTCACGCCGCCGCACCAGCGCATCCAGAAGCCGCACGCCAAATCCCGTCGCCCCCTTCGGCGAGGTCGGCTTCGCATCCGAACTCCAGGCCGTCCCGGCAATGTCCAGATGCGCCCAGGGCGTATCCCCCACGAACCGCGCCAGAAACTGCGCCGCCGTGATGGACCCGCCCGGCCGCCCCCCGATATTCTTCATATCCGCGATCGGAGACCGCAACGCCTTGTCATAGTCCGGCCCCATCGGCATCCGCCAAAGCGCCTCCCCAGTCTCAAGCCCCGCCGCCGTCAGATCCACCGCCAGCGCATCGTCATTCGCGAACAGCCCGGCATGATGATAGCCAAGACTCACCACGATCGCCCCGGTCAACGTCGCCAGATCCACCATCAGCGCCGGCGCGAACCGCTCCCGCGTGTAGGACAGCAGATCCGCCAGAACCAGCCGCCCCTCCGCATCCGTATTCAGCACCTCGATCGTCTGTCCGGAATGGCTCGTTACCACATCCCCCGGTCGCATCGCCCCACCCGAAACCATATTCTCCACCAGCCCCACCACGCCGATCACATCCACCTTCGCCTTTCGCGCCGCCAGCGTATGAATCGCTCCCACCACGGCCGCCGCCCCCGCCATGTCGGTCTTCATCTCCTCCATGCTCCCGGCAGGCTTGAGCGAATACCCACCGGAATCGAACGTCACGCCCTTCCCCACGAACGCCAGCGGCGCTCCCTGCTCCGCCGTATTGCGATACCGCATCAGCACCGTTCGCGGCGCATTGTCGCTCCCCTGCGCCACCCCCAGCAACGCCCCGAACCCCAGATCCCGCATCTTCGGCGCATCCAGAACCTCAATCTCGACGCCCAGTTCCCGCAGCGCCCCGATCCGCTCGACAAACACCTCCGGGCTCAAGACGTTCGGCGGTTCGCTCACCAGATCCCGCGCCTCGATCACCCCCCGCGCCAATGCCTCCAGCGCGGACCACTCCGCCCGATCCGGATACTCCACCAGCAGCGAAACCTCCGTCAACGTCGGTGCGGCCTCACCTTTCGTCTGATATTTCGTAAAGCGATACTGCCCTAGAATCGCCCCAAGCCCTGCCCGTAGCGCATGATCCCGCGCAGCCCCGTCAAACGCCACCATCACCCGCGTCACACTCTTGAACGTCCGCGCCGCGACCGCCCCCGCAACCTCCACATCCCCCGGCCTGACCTCCGCGCCACATCCCACCAGCACGATCCGCGAAAACGCCACCGCAGGCGCCAGAACCGAACAGACTTCCTGCCGATCCCCCTTGAAGCCAGCCGCCTCCACGGCGCGGGACAACGCCCCCTGCGTCATCCCGTCAAGCCGCCGGAACACCGCGCCCTCCGCAAATCCGGCATCCGTCAACACCGCCACACAGGAAGCCGATGCACCCTGCAAGTCATCCTCGGGACCAAACGAAATATGAAGCATGGAAAATCAGCGCCCCAGAAAACAAAAACACACAAAACGGAAAACACCCGCCGTTTATCGGTCCGCCAGCCAAGGCTGGCAAGCGCGCATCACCCCCGCGCCAGACGATCAGCCCCCAGCCGCTCCGTCAGGCAACCGCCCAATCCCAGAACCACCAGCCCCACCGCCAGCATGGATGCCAGCCTCCACCCCCCTTCTACAAAGGACCACGCCCCAAGCGCAGATCCCGCCGCGCCCCCCAGAAAGAACAACGCCATGAACAACCCGTTCAACCGGCTGCGATGCTCCGCCGGCAACCCGTACAGAACCCGCTGGCTCAGCACGAGATGCGCCGCAACCCCGCTGTCCAGAACGATCCCCGCCAGCGTCAGCGCCCCCAGCAACCAAGCCTCCGGCACCATCCAGGTCAGCACGAACGCCCCCGCCGCCATCAGCATCGCCATGATCGTCCCGCCGAAAATCCACCCCCGATCGGCCATCCGCCCCGCCACCGGTGCCATCAACGCACCGCTCACCCCCAGCAGCGCGAACACCGCAATCCCCACCTGCGAAAGCTGGAAGCGAGGCCCCGCCAGAACCATCGGCGTCACCGTCCAGAACAGGCTGAAAGCCCCGAACATGCACGCATGATAAAACGCCCGACGCTGCAAGACTCGCGTCCCCGCCAGCAGATGCCACATGGAAAGCAGCAGTTCGCCGTAGGTATGCCGCGCCGTCGGAGTCCGCGTCGGCAGGCTCCCCCGCAGGATCAGCGCCATCCCGATCATGAGAGCCGCCGAAATCAGAAAAATCGCATGCCAGGACAACACATGCGCCACCAGGCTCGAAACCGGCCGCGCCAGCATGATTCCCAGCATCAACCCACTCATCACAGATCCTACGACCCGCCCCCGAATCGCAGCCGGCGCCAGATGCGCCGCCAGAGGCACCAGAACCTGCACCGCAACCGAGAACAGCCCGATCAGCAACGCCGCCAGCAGGAACAGCCCCGGCCCGGACGCCACCGCCGCGATCATCAGCGCCACGGCCGCCAGAGTCGTCAACCGGACGATCAGCGCCCGATTCTCCACCAGATCCGCCAGCGGCACGAGCAACAGCAGCCCCGCGCAATACCCCATCTGCGTCATCGTCACGATCAGCCCGGATGCCGTGGCGGACATCCCCAGCTCGGCCGCGATCGGCCCCGCCAGAGGCTGCGCATAGTAAAGATTGGCCACGATCAGCCCACAGGCCGCAGCCAGCAACATGACCAGACGGGAAGAAGGAGGCGGCATTTCATGAGACGTCATCCACACAGTCTCACGGAAAACCACCCGCCCGGCAACAGACAGCCCCGACAGGGGACATGACGCTCGAAGCACTTTGCGATAGAACCCAACGAACCGGCAGGCTCAGGCCCGTCGAGACTTTTCCCCCGTCGATGATGGCATGATGGCATCGTCGCCAGACGCCATGCCTGAAGACCCGCCGATATGACCCACCCTCGCGCCACAGACGAAACCCTCCTCGCCCTCGCCCGAACCCTGGCGCAGGAAGCGGCGGAGATCATCAACATCATCCGCGAACGCGGCTTCGAAACCGAAATCAAGTCGGACCACTCCCCCGTCACGGAGGCGGACCGCGCCGCCGAAACCCACATCCTCGCCGGCCTGCGAACCCACGCCCCCCACATCCCCGCCATCGGGGAGGAGGAATACGCCGCCGGAATCCACACCGCCCCCGGCGAGGAGTTCTGGCTGGTCGATCCGCTGGACGGCACCCGCGAATTCGCCGCGAACCGGGACGATTTCACCGTTAATATCGGCCTGATCCGCAACGGCGTCCCCATCCTCGGCGCCGTCGCCCTCCCCGCCTACAACCAGCTCTATATCGGCGGGCGCGGCCTCGGCGCCTACCGCATCGACGCCCACGGCACCCACCCGATCTCCGTCGCCCCCCCCCCGCCCGAAGGCGCGCGCGTCCTCGCCTCCCGCCACTACGCAAACGATCCACAGCTCGAAAAATGGCTCGGCAGCCGCCGCATCGCCTGGACGCGCAACCTCGGCAGCTCCGTCAAGTTCGTCCGCGTCGCGGAAGGCGAAGCCGATCTCTACCCCCGTCTCGGCACCACGATGGAATGGGACACCGCCGCCCCACAGGCCATCGTGGAAGCCGCCGGAGGCCGCATCGTCACGGATGACGGAACGGACCTGCGCTATGGCAAACCCGGCTGGCGCAACCCACATTTCCTCTGCATGGGCAAAATCACAGACCAGACAGGAGACACCGCATGACCATCCTGATCCGCGCCGACGCCGAGGGAATTTCCCGCGCCGCCGAAATGCTGCGCGCGGGCAAGCTGGTCGCCTTCGGAACCGAAACCGTCTACGGCCTCGGCGGCCTCGCCACGTCGGACGCCGCCGTCGCCCGCATCTTCGCCGCCAAGGGCCGCCCCCGCTTCAACCCCCTCATCAGCCACTTCCCGGATGCGGACTCCGCCTTCGCGCAGGTCCGTACCAACGATCTGGCCCACAAACTCGCCGAAGTCTTCTGGCCCGGCCCCCTGACCATGATCCTCCCGCGCGGCCCCGGCGCCACCGTGTCGGACCTCGCCGCCGCGGGGCTGGATACCCTCGCCATCCGCGTCCCGCGCGGGGACGTCCCGCGCCAGCTCCTGCGCGAAGTCGGCGCGCCCGTCGCAGGCCCTTCCGCCAATCGTTCCGGCGCCATCAGCCCGTCGGACGCCTTCCACGTCCTGCGCTCCCTCGAAGGACGGATCGACGCCATCCTGGACTCCGGCCCCTGCGCCGTCGGCGTCGAAAGCACCGTGCTCGACCTCAGCAGCGACGTCCCCGTCCTGCTTCGTCCCGGCGGCACCACGCTCGAACAGCTCACGGACGTCTGCGGCCGCGTCTATCAGCCGGACGACCGCACCGAAGCCCTCCCCGTCTCCCCCGGACGCCTGCTCTCGCACTACGCCCCCGAGCTCCCCCTTCGGCTGGACGCCCATGAGGTCGGCCCGGACGAGGCCCTGCTCGCCTTCGGCCCCGCCCTGCCCGGCGGCGGGCTGGTCTGGAACCTCAGCGAAACCGGCAACACCGAGGAAGCCGCCGCCCGCCTCTATGCCGGCCTCCGCTTCCTCGATGCCGAAGGGCAGAGACGCGGCCTGAAAGGGCTCGCCGCCATGCCGATCTCCCGCACCGGCCTCGGCCTCGCCATCCTCGATCGCCTCCGCCGCGCCGCCGGCCCCCATCCCACGTCCCGTCCCACTCCATGAGCAGCAGCAGCATCGACCCCAAGGAACTGAAAATCCTGTCCGATATCCTCGCACTCGTGCTGGAGGATCAACCCGGGCAGGCAAGCAACGCGCTGGACGCGATCCGCAAACGCGCCCAGCGCAACGCCATCACCGGCGGCGCCATCAAGAATCTGTTCGTCGCCATCGCCCCCAACCCGCCCCCGAAAGCCAGCCCCCGCTCGCGCGCCCAGTCCGGCACGCAATCGGCGGACAGCGCCGCCGCCCGCAAACAGATCACCACCCTCACCAACGACATCCGCCGCCTGGATATGGACCTGCGGAACGCCCGCGCCCAGGCCGCCTCCCTCAAATCGGAACTGGACCAGACCCGCGAATCCCGCGCCGCCCTCCAGGCCCAGATCTACGCCCAGCGCGGCAAGAAACCCCTGCGGCAGTCCCTCGTGACGCTCGCCTTCATCGTCGGCGCCCTCGTCGGCATCGCCACTACCCAATTCGTCCATCACGTCCAGACGCCACCCCAGACGGACAACCTCCCCTACCTCCATCCATGAGACCGGCATGACACCCGACACCACACTCATCGAAACCCTCACCAATCTCCTCGGCCCCTCGAGCATCCTCACCACCCCCTCCGATATCGCCCCCTATTGCACGGACTGGCGCAACCTGTACCACGGCCACGCCCTCGCCGTACTCCGCCCGGCGGACACACACACCCTCGCCAAAGCCGTCGCCCTCTGCGCGGAACACGCCATCACCATCGTGCCCCAGGGCGGCAACACCGGCCTCTGCGGCGGCGCGACACCCAATCCCGAAGGACGCTCCGTCGTCCTCACCCTCTCCCGCATGAACCGGATCGAAACCCTCGAACCGCTCGATCACACGATGGTCCTGGAAGCCGGCGTCACCCTCGCCACCGCACAGGAAAAAGCCGCCGCCCACGGCATGATGCTGCCACTCTCCATCGCCTCGGAAGGCTCCGCCCAGATCGGCGGCATCATCGCGGCCAACGCGGGCGGCAGCCGCACCGTCCGTTACGGCAACACGCGCGAACTCGTCCTCGGCCTCGAAGCCGTCACCGCGGACGGCCGGATCCTCGACCTCATGCGCCCGCTGCGCAAGGACAATACCGGCTACGCCCTGCGCCAGCTCCTCATCGGCTCCGAAGGCACGCTCGCCATCGTCACCCGCGCCATCCTGCAACTCCAGCCCGCCCTCGCCAAAACCGAACTCGCCCTCTGTGCCATCCCAGACGCAACAGCCGCCCTCGCCCTCTTCGCCGCCTTCCGCGCGAAAGATCCGATGGCCGTGGAAGCCTTCGAATTCATGTCCGGCCCCGGCATGGCCCTCACGACCGACCTGATCGACGGACTCTCCCTCCCGCTGGAAGAAGCCGCCCCAGCCTACGTCCTCGTCGAACTCGGCACGCGGGATTCCGCGCGGGATCTCCGCGCCCTGATGGAAACCGTGCTCGAATCCGCCCTGGAAGACGGTCACGTGCTCGACGCCGTCCTCGCCGAAAACCAGACCCAGTCCGCCCAGCTCTGGCGCCTGCGGGAAGAACACACCGAAGCCCAACGCCTCGCCGGCGCCTCCATCAAAAACGACGTCTCCGTCCCCGTCCGCGCCGTCCCCGCCCTGATCGACCGCGCCACCGAAGCCTGCGCCGCCCTCGTCCCCGGCATCCGCATCGTGCCGTTCGGCCATATCGGAGACGGCAACATCCACTTCAATCTGGTTCAGCCCGAAACCATGAGCGGCCCGGATTTCCTCGCCCAATCCGACCGCCTGACCAACGCCGTCAACACCGTCGTCAAGGACCTCGGCGGCTCCTTCTCCGCCGAACACGGCGTCGGCCAGCTCAAGACCAAACTGATGCCGGACTGGCGCGGCGGCGCGGAGCTGGATCTCATGCACCGCATCAAAAACGCCCTCGACCCCAAAGGCCTGCTCAACCCCGGAAAAGTCCTGCCCCCCGCCTGAAAGCATCTCACAACGCCGCTTTCGGCATCCAGATGGCTGACAGCGCGATAGACAAAGGATAGACAGGCGCGATGCCTTCTCCGGTCGCGCCCCTGCTCCATCCCTCAACCCTCGATCGCTACGTCATGCGTCAGCTCTTCGTCGGCCTGCTCGCCACGACGGGCGGCCTCGTCGCGCTGATCTGGCTGGTGCAGTCGCTCCGGTTCGTTCCCCTGATCGTGGACCACGGCCTCTCCCTGCGCGTCTTCATTCAGCTCACCTCCCTCACGATCCCCGGCTTCATCGCCGTCATCCTCCCCATCACCACCTTCCTCGTCGTGCTGTTCGGCTACCAGCGCATGGCCGGAGACCGCGAACTCACCGTCATGCGCGCCGCGGGCCTCTCCTCCCTCGAACTCGCCCGCCCCGGCCTGATCTGCACGGCCATCGCCACCCTGCTCTGCCTGATCCTCAATATCTGGGTTGCCCCAGCCTCCTACCACGCCTTCCGGCGCTACGAATTCCAGATCCGCAACCGCATGGCCGCCTTCATGCTCCAGGAAGGCGTTTTCACCCAGCTCAACGGCCAGATGACCGTCTATGTCCGCGCCCGGGACCGGGACGGCACGCTCCACGGAATCCTCGTGGAAGACGACCGCGATCCCCAGAGCCGCGCCACCATCCTGGCCGAACACGGCGCCATCGTCGTCCTGCACGATCAGCCCCGCGTCGTCCTCTATGACGGCTCGCGTGAGGAAATCGACCGCACCACAGGCCGCCTCAATGTCCTCACCTTTGCGCGCAATACCATCGACCTCACGAGCCAGAAACACGAGCAGGCCGAAATGCGCGACGCCGCCGAAATGTCCATTCCCGAACTCCTCAACCCCGATCCACGCGAAGTCTCCCCGCGCGACCGCGGCAAATTCGCCGTCGAGGCCTGGCACCGCCTCACCGCCCCCCTCACCGTGCTGTCCTTCGCCATGATCGGCCTGTTCGCCGTCCTGCGCGGCGTCTTCTCCCGTCACGGCAGCATCACACGCCCCCTCACCGCCATCCTCAGCGTCGTGGGTCTCCTCGCCCTCGCTCTCACATTGCAGAACCTCACCTCCCGCAACATGGCCCTCATGCCGCTGATGTGGATCGAAGCCGCGCTCCCCGCCATCATCTGCGCCACCATGCTGTTCATCCCTGAACTGCGCGGCGCCCCCTCGCGCACACCCCGCGAATAAACCCCATGCGCCTCTCCAAGGATATCGTCGTCGGCGTCTCCGTTACCCTGTCGCTCTACATCGCGCGCCAATTCACGCTCAGCATCCTCGCCATGATCGCCGCCTTCACCGGCCTCGTCTCCCTGTTCGACACGATCGACCTGCTGCGCCGCGTCGCCACCAAACCCAATGTCCCCACCAGCCTGGTCATGGAAATCGCAGGCCTGCACATCCCCTACTACATGATCATGATCCTCCCCTTCGGCGTACTCATCGGCGGGATCGTCTGCTTCTGGCGCCTCACACGCACTTCGGAACTCATCGTCGCCCGCGCCTCCGGCATCTCCGCCTGGCAGTTCCTCGCAGCCCCCCTCGCCTGCGCCCTGCTGATCGGCAGCCTCACCACCGCCATCATCTCCCCGCTCTCCTCCGCCATGTTCCGCGAAGCCGAAACGCTGGATGAAACCTACCTCCAGACCGGCGGCAGCAAGATGACCCTCTCCGGCGGCTCCCTCTGGCTCCGCCAGATCGACACCACCCTTGTCCCCCACGGCGTCAGCATCCTCCATATGAACGACGTCCACATGAAAAACGGCACCCTCCAGGTCTCGGGGATCAGCGTCTATCGCCTGGACGAGCGTGACAAGCTGCTCGTACGCGTCGAAGCCCCCACCGGCCACCTCGCCCCCCACACCTGGCAGTTCGACAACGCCTCCACCATCACGCCGGACCACCTCCCCACCCATGTCGGCACCATCACCCTGCCGACGGACCTCACCGTCTCCCGCGTGGAAGAAAGCTTCGCCTCGCCGGACACGCTCTCCGTCTGGTCCCTGCCCGGCTTCATCGCCCTCCTCGATCATTCCGGTTTCTCCTCGATCCGTCATCGGTTACACTTCCAGTCGCTCCTGGCCCTTCCCATCCTGGCCGGAACAATGGCATTGGTGTCCGCAGGATTCTCGATGCGCCCCACACGGCGCGGCGGCGTCGCACGGATGATCGGGTCCGGCGTGACAGCAGGATTCGCCTTGTTCATGGTCTCCAAAATCGCCGAGCAGTTCGGCGATTCAGGCGCCCTGCCGCCAGTCTTGGCCGCATGGGCGCCCACAGGGGCCGGTTTATGTCTCGCGGTGGCCCTGCTGCTGCATCTGGAGGATGGTTGATGACGTCGAACGGGCCTACGCGGCCACACGCGCCGCACGGTTCGCGGCCCGATCTGCGTCTTGCCGTGGCGTTAGCCGCCTCACACGGTCTGCGTCGCCTGCGCACGCAGATTAGACGCCCCGGCGCAGGCAGGCGTGGATTCACTTCCGCCACCGCCCTGGCCGGAATCGCCATCCTGAACCCCTGCCAGGACGCCTTCGCCGCCATGACGCGCGCCCAGGCCCCCGTCATCGTCATCGGCAAACCCACCACGAAAGACGCCCCAGACACTTTCGTGGCCGACAGCGTCCAGAACGACACCAAAACCAACATCACCACCTGGACCGGCAACGTGCAGGTCTGGCAGGGCGATCAGGTCATGCGTGCCGACGTCATCACCTACGACCGCAACACAGGCGTCCTCGCCGCACGCGGACACGTCGCCATCGTCGAACAGGACGGCTCCACCACCTACTCGGACTACGTGGAACTCTCCAACGGCATGAAGGAGGGCATCACCACGAAAACGTATGCCCGCCTTCAGGACAACGCCAAACTCGCGGCAACCGGAACACGCCGTTCCGCAGGCCTGATCAACGACATGACGCACGCCGTCTATACCGCCTGCATCACCTGCGCCAAAAACCCTGAAGCCCCCCCTTTCTGGCAATTCCAGGCCTACGACGCGACACAGGACAAACAACACCAGCGCATCGAATTCAGCCACGCCTGGCTCCAAATGCTCGGCATCCCGGTCTTCTATTTCCCGATCTTCTCCATGACGGACCCCTCCGTCAAACGCCAGAGCGGCTTCCTCATGCCCGGCATCAGCCCGCATGACCGCTACCTCGGCACCTACTTCACGATCCCCTATTTCTGGGCCATCGACAAACAGCAGGACCTCACCGTCCAAGGCCTGATCTCAACCCGCACCGGCCCACAGATCTCGGCCCAGTACCGCAACGCCCTGAACTTCGGCTCGATCAACCTCGTCGGCGGCGTCGCATACGACACCCACAAACAGGGCAGCTACACCAACACCTTCGGCAACTCCGTCGGCGCCACGAACGACGAAGGCCTGCAAGGCTACGTTCGCGGCCGCGCCACCGTGGACATCAACCGCCACTGGCGCGCCGGCACCAACGTCAACCTCGCCAGCTCCGCCAACTATATGCGGGACTACCGCATCTCCGGCTACGGCCAGGAAACCCTGAACTCCAATCTCTACCTCGAAGGCTTCGGCGTCGGCTCCTACGCCCGCGTGGATACCCAATACTACCAGGGCCTCAATCAGGGCGTCATTCAGGACAGCGCCCTGCCCTTCGTCCTGCCCCGCTTCACCTACGCCTTCCAGGGCCAGCCAGACGCGCTCGGCGGTCGCTTCAGCCTCAAAACCACGGATTTCGACCTGTACCGCCCACAGGGCGTCTCCGATCAGCGCGGCCAGCTCCAGATGAACTGGGACCGACCGTTCCGCAACCACCTCGGCCAGATGTGGAAACTCACCCTCCACCTGGATTCCACCCTCTATCGCGGCAACGAACTTTACAAACAGCCAACCTATTACGGCACCGGCAAAAATCATGTCGCCGGCCAAGCCCTCCCCACCGTCGCCCTGAAAATGAACTGGCCCTTCCTGCGCGGCTTCGCACAAGGGCACGGCACCCAGATCCTCGAACCCATCGCACAGGTCATCGCTGCTCCCAACTCCGGAAACAGCGCCACCCGCAACCTGCCGAACGAAGACAGTCTGGCCTACGAATTCACCGACAGCACCCTCTTCTCCCTTAACCGCTACCTCGGAACGGATCGGCTGGACGGCGGCCTGCGGGGCAACTTCGCCCTGCGCGGCAACTGGTCCTGGAACGGCCACAGCATCGACATAATGGGCGGCGAAAGCGTGCAGGAACACATCCAGCACAACCGCATCCCCTATTCCGGGCTGAACCACCACCTGTCCGATCCCGTCGCCCGTGCCCGGATCAGCGCCTCCCAGTATTTCGACGTCACCGCCCGCGGCCGCTACGATCCCTGGCACGGCCGCGTCGATTTCGGCGAGGGCCTCGCCAGCGCCGGAACCCAACTGTTCCGCGTCAATGCCGGCTACGTTTACGAACCCGTCACCCCCTATTATTATTACGCCACGAATTACCGCGTCGGCGGCCCCACCAGCGTGTACTACACGCCCGTCAACGAAATCACGACCGGCTTTTCATCACGATGGCGCAACTATCACGTCTCGGCCTATGTCCGCCGCAGCCTGTCCCGGAAACAGTTCGTCGCCATGGGCGGCGATATCGGCTATTCCAACGATTGCTTCGGTCTGGATATCCTCGGCATCAAGCAATATACGACCATCGGCGGACAGCAGCGCAACACCACGATCCTGCTCAACTTCACTTTCAAGACCATCGGCACGTTCGGCATCAACGGATAACCCGAAAACCCCCGGCCCCCTCATTTCGGTAGCGAGTCATGACCAAGATTTCCCTCCTCTCCCGCAGCACGCGCCTCGCCGCGCTGCTCGGTGCGGTCGCGACGATCGCGGTCCCCGCCACCGCCCAGACGCATCACCACGCCCACAAGGCCGCTCCAGCCAAAACAGGCCCGGCAGCAGCGCCTGCCGAAGCCCCTCCTGAAGATTCGATCATCGCCGTCATCAACGGTCAGGTGCTCACCCAGCGGGACGTGGACAATCGCGGCCGCCTCTTCGCCCTCTCCACCGGCCAGACCATCAGCCCGGACCTCATGAGCCGCCTGCGCCCCCAGATCGTGCGTCAGCTCATCGACGAACGCCTGAAAATGCAGGAAATCCTTACCCGTCACATCAACATCCCGCCCGAACAGATCGCGGATTCCATCGGCAATATCGAAAGCCGTAACGGAATGCCGAAAAACGCCCTGCGCGATCGTCTGGCACAGGACGGCGTGGCCCTCACCACCCTGATCGACCAGATCCGCGTGCAGCTCGGCTGGATGCAGGTCCTGCGCGAAGACGTCGGCGCCACAGGCCACGTCACCAGCCAGCAGATCGCCCAGCGCGAAGCCGCCCTCCAGGCCGAAACCGGCAAGCCGCAATATCTGATCAGCGAAATCTTCATCCCCGTGGCAGACCCCCGCCATTCGGAGTCGGAGCTGAAATTCACCCAGACCATCATCACCCAGCTCCGGGACGGCGCGCCCTTCCCCATCGTGGCCGCACAGTTCTCCCAAGGCCAGAGCGCGCTCGACGGCGGCTCCATGGGCTGGGTCCAGGAAGACGCGCTCGACCCGCAGGTCGTCACCATCGTCCGCCAGATGCCGGAAGGCGCCGTCTCCAACCCCATCCGCGTCGCCGGCGGCTACGTCATCGCCACCGTCGCCGGGAAACGCACCGTCGGCCGGCAGATGGGCACTTTGATCGCCCTGCGTCAGGCCTTCTTCCCGTTCGACGCCCCCCTCAATCCCCAGGCCCCGACCGACCAGCAGAAAACGACCCTGCAAAAAGCGACCCAGGCCTCCCAAAGCATCCATAGCTGCGAAGCCTTGGCCGCCCTCAACCAGCAACTCGGCGAAAAACACCCGACCGATCCCGGCACCGTCCAGCTCGAACGCCTCAACCCGCAGATGCGCAGCGTCCTGTCCTCCCTCGCCCCCAATCAGGCCAGCCGCCCCCTCGTCTCGGCCGACGGCATCGCCGTGCTCATGGTCTGCGCCAGGCAGGAAAAGAACATGGCCCAGCAAACCCCCAGCGAAATCGCGGACCAACTCGTCAACGACCGCGTGGAACAGGCCTCCCGTCAGCTCATGCGCGATCTTCAGCGCAAGGCCGTCATCGACATGCGGACACCCACCTGATCGTGCCAGCCCTCCCCAGCCTGCGTGATTCCATTCAGGCCCACGGCCTGGACGCCAAAAAATCACTCGGCCAGCACTTCCTGCTCGATCCCGGTATCGTCGCCCGCATCGCCAGCCTCCCCGGAGACCTCGCGGGCCGTTCCATCGTGGAAGTCGGCCCCGGCCCCGGCGGTCTCACCCGCGCCCTGCTCGCCACGAATGCCACCCGCATCGACGCCGTCGAGATCGACCAGCGCGCAATCCCCCTCCTTACCGAACTCGCCGGACACTATCCCGGTCGCCTCACCATTGTGCAGGCAGACGCGCTCACGCTGGACGCCACGACACTTGGCCCGGCCCCAAGACAGGTCATCGCCAACCTCCCCTACAATGTCGGCACGCCCCTGCTCATCAGCTGGCTAAGGCAGGCCAGCGCCTGGGAAAAGCTCACGCTGATGTTCCAGTTCGAAGTCGCCGAACGCATCTGCGCCGCCCCGAACGACGACGCCTACGGCCGGCTCGCCGTCCTCGCCCAATGGTGCGCCGAGTGCGAAATCATGCTCCGTATCCCTCCGGGCGCATTTTCCCCACCGCCAAAGGTCGATTCCGCCGTCATCTGCATCACACCGCACGCGGCCCAGCCTGAACCGCTCCTCTTCCGGGCCATGGAACGCGTCACCGCCGCCGCTTTCGGGCAACGCCGCAAGATGCTGCGCTCCTCCCTTAAACCCGTCGGCGGCGAAGCCCTGCTCAACCGCGCCGAAATCGACCCAACACGCCGTGCCGAAACACTCAGCATCGCGGAGTTCGCACGGCTGGCTGACCTCGTCGCCGCCTGATCCCCTCAGAAATTCGCCGTTTCCGGGTCCGGCCCGATCCGTCCGGACGCCGAATCCAGAGACCCGATCAACGCCATATCCTCGCCATCCAGATCGAAATCGAACACGTCGATATTCTCATCGATCCGCGAAGGCGTCGCGGACTTCGGAATCACGATCAGACCGCTCTCCAGATGCCAGCGGATCACAACCTGCGCCGCCGTCTTCCCATGCTTGCGCGCAACCTCCTGTATTTTCGGATCGGACAATCCCTTCCCCTGCCCTAGCGGGCTCCAGGATTCCGTACGAATATCATGCCGCTCATGAAACGCCCGCAACCCGCGCTGCTGAAAACTCGGATGCAGCTCGATCTGGTTCACCACCGGCACCACCCCGGTCTCATCCATGATCCGCGTCAGATGCGTCTCCCCGAAATTGGAAACCCCTATAGACCTGATACGCCCCTCCTCACGCAGCCGAACCATCGCCCGCCAGCTATCCACATAAAGCCCCTTCGCCGGCGCCGGCCAGTGAATCAGATACAGATCGATCACCTCCCGTCCCAGTTTCCGCGCGCTGGTATCGAACGCCCGCAACGTCGAATCATACCCCTGATCCTCGTTCCACAGCTTGGTCGTCAGAAACACCCCCGGATGCCCGGCCAGCCCCTGCCCCACCCCTTCCTCATTCCGATAGATCGTCGCCGTATCCACGGAAAGATACCCCGCCTTCACCGCATGGCGCACGATCTCCGCCGTCTGGTCCGCCGGCGTCTGCCACACTCCCAGCCCCAACTGCGGAATGCGCCGGCCATCGTTCAAAGCCAGATGCAACTGCTGCTCGGTCGCCAGATCAGACGCCGTACCAGCCAGAGCCTCGGTCGTGGAGTTATGAAACGGAGAAAGCGTACCCATCATCTCGATCCTCTCAATCCTTCTTAGGAAAGAGCGACTGACCCCACACCCCGGTTTCCACCCCGCCGCATAATTCCCGCTCAACCTGCGCCACCCTCCGCAGGAATACCCCCTCATCGCCCAAAGCCCGCGCCAGAACCAGCGCCCCCTGAAGCTCCCCCACACCCCGCCCAGCAGCCAGAACCGCATCCCCCGATCCCCAACCCCGCCCAGCCAGAGCATCCGCCAGACTCTCCACCCAGGACCGAAAAAAGGCCCGGATCGCCACGGCAAACCGATCCCGCGTATCACCCAACGCAAACACCCCCACCAGACACACACGCCCGCCAGACCGAAAATACCTCGCCACCTCCGCAAACATCCGCTCGATCGCCCCCTCCTCCCGCAACGGTCCAAAAAGCGCCGCCTCGAACCAGCCCGCAATCTCCTCCAGAACAAGCCCCGCGATCTCCTCCTTCCCGCCGGGAAACAGATGATACAGGCTCCCTTTCCCAAGCCCCGTCGCCTGCGTCATCCGCGTCAGCGTCGCCCCCTCATACCCATGCTCCCGAAACACCTCCCCCATCGCCGCCAGCACCTCCGCCCGCCCCTGTCGCACTGCCTTACAACCCCAGATCAGAAAGCCCCGGATGACCCTCCGGTCGCACGCCAGACCGATCCCAGAAAAACTTTCGCTCCTCCTCCCCAATCGCCAGATCGTTGATGGAAGCATGGCGCTCCCGCATCAACCCGTCACTGTCGAACGCCCAGTTCTCATTTCCGTACGACCGAAACCACCGCCCCGTCTCATCCCGCCACTCATACGCGAACCGCACCGCAATCCGGTCCCCGCCAAACGCCCAAAGCTCCTTGATCAGCCGATACTCCCCCTCCCGCGCCCATTTCTCTTCCAGAAACGCCACAATCTCCGCCCGCCCCGTCAGAAACCGCTCCCGATTGCGCCACATGCTCCGCTCCGAATACGCCAGCGCCACCCTGCCGGGCTGCCGACCATTCCACCCATCCTCAGCCTGCCGAACCTTCAGAACTGCAGATTCAGACGTAAAAGGCGGTTTTAGAACCATGACCCACTCCTGTACCGATCGGTCCAATGATTTTACCAACCGGTACAAAAGTCAACCAGCGCCCCCCACCATATAATCCCGCGTCAGCGGCACTGCCCCGATAGAGCGCGTCAACTGCACCTGAAAATTCATGTGTCCCTGAAGCCGGAAAGACAGTTCTGCCCCCACCAGATAAAACTCGAACATCCGGCAGAACCGCTCATCATAAAGCGCCCTGATCTCATCCCGATGCGCCGCGAACCGCTCCCGCCAGAGCGCAATCGTCCGCGCGTAATGCAACCGCAGAACCTCGCAATCCGTAACCCAGAGCCCGGACCGCTCGACGGACGCCAAAGTCTCGCTCAGCGCCGGGGAATACCCACCCGGAAAAATATATTTCCGCAGCCACGGATTGGTCGATCCCGGCCCATCCATCCGCCCGATCGAATGCAGCAGCGCCACCCCGTCATCCGTCAGACAGTCCCGAATCTTTCCGAAAAAGACATCGTAATTCAAAACTCCCACATGCTCGAACATCCCGACGGACACGATCCGGTCGAACCGCTCATCCAGCGCCCGATAATCCAGCAACCGAAACTCGACGCGATCCTCCAGCCCCACCTCCGCCACGCGCCGTCGCGAAACGTCAAGCTGCTCGCGAGACAGCGTGATCCCCGTCACCCGCGCCCCGAAATCCTTCGCCAGCGTCAGCGCCATCCCGCCCCAACCGGACCCGATATCCAGCACCCGCAAATCAGGCCGGTCCAGTTTGAGCTTCAGCGCGATATGCCGCTTCTTGGCCGCCTGCGCCTCCTCCAGGGTCATGTCATCCCGCTCGAAATATGCGCAGGAATATTGCAGGTCATCATCCAGAAACAGCTTATAAAGCGTCCCGTTCAGATCATAATGATGCGCGACATTTCTCCGTGCCCCCGCCAGAGACGTCGCCCGCTCGATATGCCGCCGCGCAAACCGCAAGCTCCCCTCCAGCCTGTTCAAAACATGGCTTGAATCCTGCAGATTTTCCATCAGTACGGACAGGACATCCTCAAGCGTGCATCCGGCCGGCTCGATCTCCCCATCCATATAGCCCTCGCCGAACGCCAGCCCGGAGTTCAGCACCAGACCCCGCTCCGCCCGTGCCGTCTTCACCCACATCGCAGCAGCCCTCCCCGCTCCACCCCCATAACGCCGCCGTGTCCCATCGGCATAAATCACATCCAGCCGCCCTCGCGTAATAAAGCGACGCATGATCTCATCCGCAATCAGCCGCATAACCTCTCCCATCCAGACGCACGTCTCCAACAATGATGCTGCAACGCTCCATGAACCGTAAACCCATCACCCATGCATCAAAACGTTTCTGTCTCCTCAAGAATGTCATGCAACCGTGCATAATCCACCGCCAAACCCCCGCTCGGCCGGATACTGACAATATTGGCAAACTGATGCCGGTCCCGAACCCGGTCGAATCCATAGCTCGTCCGCGCCAGAAGACTCTGCCCCGTCGCCTCGTCCGTCCCCGTGACCGTCACGATGATCTCCGCATTCTCATGCCGCAAATGCTCGAAAGACTGCCCCTGCAAGGCACTCTCCGCATCGATCACATGCATGACCACAAACGCGAACCGCAACATGGACACATGCGACTGCTGCAACCGCAGATCATAAAACCGCCTTACGGGACGCCCGTTCCGGTCCATCTCAAGCCGGGACAGCGTCACCTCGATATTGACGGCCAAAACCGCACTCAACCGGCAATTTGCCAGCCGCACGCATAAGGTCGGCACACCCTGCTCCGTACTGATCACCGCATGATCGGAAAACAGAAGCCGCGCCCGAGGTCTGGCAAATCGCGCGAACACAACCCCCGTCGCCAGCGCATTCACCATCATCCCGATCAACACCTCGAACGACACGACAATATTCGCCTGTGTCCCGACAGGCGCCATCACGCCATACCCAACCGTCGATAACGTCTGCACGCTGAAGAAAAAGGCGTCCAGCACATGCAGCGGATGCGGCCCCATGATCTGCTGTGGCACCATCATGTAAAGCAGCGCAAACCCGAAATTGACCAGAACATACAGCAGCACGGACCAGCCGATAAAAACCGGCCACCCCACCGTCATGGTGTGATGATACAGATCAGTCCACAACCAGTCCCCAAGTCCCAGCCGCACTACATCGCCATGCCCCTGCTCCTGCAGCACATGCGCCCGCACCCGCCGCTCCGCCTCCCCCACTCCAGACACATCCGGCACACGCTCACGTATCGCGGCACGCTTCGCCCGGAATACAGCCCAGGAATGCCTCAGCACCGAATCGCCTCCTCAAGATCTTCCACCGAAGTCCATACAGAAAGACGCCCATCACCAGCCCCTGAACAGCCGCGATCCCAGGATACAGCCCTGCACCCACGGAAACCCCCGCACCCTGACATAAAAAAAGCCCGGTGGAGATAACTCCACCGGGCTTTCTCACAAACCGTCAAAGCGACGCGATCAGGCAGCAGGTGCCTCGTCGGTCGTCTCTTCTTCAGCCAGTTCTTCGCCGGACTCGAAGACGTATTCGTCTTCTTCCGCCGCGATCGTCTCGCCACGCGCCTGACGCTCGGCCTCTTCCGCCGAACGGGCGACGTTCACCGTCACGGTGATCGAAACTTCCGGATGCAGAATGACGCGCGCGTCATGCAGGCCCAGCAGCTTGATCGGCTGGTCCAGCTCAACCTGCTGGCGGGACACCGTCAGGCCGGCTTCCGTCGTCGCAAGCGCGATATCGCGTGGCGTGACCGAGCCATACAGCCCACCGCTGTCACCCGCCTGGCGGATGATCACGACGGACAGGCCATGCATACGCTCGGAAAGGCGCTCGGCCTCCTCACGGCGCTTGATGTTCTGCGCCTCGAGCTGCGCACGCTCCGTGTCGAAGCGCTGGCGGTTCTGCGCATTGGCACGCAGCGCCTTGCCCTGCGGCAACAGAAAATTGCGCGCATAGCCAGGCTTCACACGAACCAGATCGCCCATCTGACCCAGATGCTCGACCCGCTGCAGCAGGATCAATTCGGTTTGGGACATGGTTCGGACCTCAGTTCACAACATAGGGAAGCAGGGCAAGGAAGCGCGCGCGCTTGATCGCCTGCGCCAGCTCACGCTGCTTCTTGGCCGAAACCGCCGTGATGCGGGACGGCACGATCTTGCCACGCTCGGACAGGAAGCGGCCCAGCAGACGCACATCCTTGTAGTCGATCTTCGGCGCATTCGGGCCGGAGAACGGGCAGGACTTGCGACGGCGATAGAACGGGCGGCGGGCGCCTACTGCAACGCGGCGCGCGGCCGGGCTGACATCGGTATTGGTATCGGACATGTTTCTCTACTCCGCTTCGTCTCAGACCGCGTCCTGCGGCACCGGGGCATCGTCGCGATCGGAACGCGCGCGATATTCCTCGCGATCGTCATAGTTGCGACGGCCACCACGGCCACTCTCGAAACGCCCGGCCGGCTTCGCACCGCCACGGAACCCACCAGCCCCGCCAGCAGCACGCTCACCACGATCGTCACCCTTGCGGGACAGGATCGCGGACGGATTCTGGTCGATCTCTTCAACGCGCAGCGTCAGAACGCGCAGCACGTCTTCATTCAGGCCAAGCTGGCGCTCGATCTCGCGAATCTGCTCCGGCTTCGCATCCAGCCCGAGGAGCATGTAATGCCCCTTGCGGTTCTTCTTGATGCGATACGCCAGGGCGCGCAGACCCCAATACTCACGCTTCTGGATCGACCCCCCATCCTGCTCCAGCAGGGTGTTGATCTCTTCCACGATGCTCTCGACCTGAGCCTGCGTGATGTCGTTACGTGCAATCAGCACGCTCTCATACAGTGGCATGGTTGCTCCCTTCGGATCCATTCAACCCAGCCGCTACGGCCCATGCCGATCAGCAGCGCACCTCCCAAGGCACACGGGTATAGCCGGAGCGACGCCACATCACCCCAGCAGGGAAGGACGCGCCTAGACCACATTTCGCTCCCAAACACAAGAAAAAACACCCCACATCAGCCTCTTCTCACACCTCCCATCATTCCACGTCAAATCCCAACAAAAATACTCTATTCTTTAGATTCAGCCCTGACATCAGAAAAACAGCGCTCATAATCAGAATAACCAAAACAACAACCAAGGACTCGTCCATGTCTGAACAGAACACACCACTCTGGTTGCAGGACCGAGAAGCCGTCATCGCCTCCCACCCCCCCGAAGTCTGGCGCTACAACGTGCCGAACTACGCTTTCACAAACAAACGCCTGAACGCCGAACGCCTGAAGCATTTCGAACCGGGCAGCCTGGAAGACACCATCACCAACCTTGTCCGCGTCTTCGAAATGGAAGCGACCAACAAACCCAACCCGAAAGACTGGATCTCCGTCGATCCGGACGTCTTCACCATGACCACCAATGGAGGCCCCGCTTACACCGTGCAGGACATCGTCACCAAAGGCGGCTACAACCTGTTCATGGGAGAGCGCCCTACCTACAAGGCCTCCGAGAACGATTTCGATAGTTCCGAAAAAGCCTTCCATGACGCCTTCCGCTCCGGCTTCCTCTGGGAACTGCTGACCCTCACTCCACACCTCCCCACCGCCACCCTCACCTGGCGCCACTGGGGCCTCCAGAACGGCACCTTCAACGGCCACAAGGGCGACGGCACCCTCCTCGAAGTCTTCGGCTCCACCATCGCCACCCTGAACGACCAGCTCAAACTCACCAAACTCGAACACTATTTCGACGGCGGCGCCATGCTGGACTCCCTCTCAGGACGCTGCCCCTTCACCCATACCTGAACTCCGCCCCTGCGGCCCCCTCAACCATTCATCAGGCAAGGGCCGCTCAGAAGCCGTCTGGAAACTCACGGATGAGCGTCTCTTCGGGTGAGGTGTGCGCCGATGGCAACGAGAATCATGGCCTGTGAGATATCGATCCGCCGCTCGTAATCGCGTATGAGGCGTCGCCATCGGGTCATCCATCCGTAGGTTCGCTCCACGATCCAACGCCAGGAGAGAACCTCAAAGCCTTTCACTCCTTCCCAAAGACGCATCCCGGTCGGGCATCAGCGACGCGATGCCCCCATACCTCCGTCACATCAGACGGACAGCGCTTCGTCTCGCAGGTAATCCCGGCCATCGGCCCTTCTGCTCTGGCGTCCACATCCAGAGCTTGCATGACACTTCCCAAACAGGTTTTCAAAGCGATTACTGTGGATCACGGCACGTCAGAAAACCCTCAACTCTTCCGGAATCGTCATCCCCAGACGATCCGGAATCTCCCAAACTTCCCTTACCGTCTGAAGATGCTCGAACCCCGCACCCAGATAGGTCGGCAGCGCACGCGGATGATCCGCAGTACACGTGTTCACACGCACAGCTCGCGGCCGCTCTCCCCAAGCCGTCTCAACCGCATGATCCAGAAATGCCTTCCCCACCCCCTTGCCAACTGCGTGAGGCAACAACCCGAAATACCCCAGATTGATCTCACCACTGGAAAGCCGGTCCAGCTCGTAGAACCCCGCAATCTCCCGCCCGTGCCACAAGACATGCACCGAAAGCCCCGGATTTCGCAGCGTCTTTTCCAGCGCCCGATCGGAAACGGAACGCCGGAACCACCAGCAATACGCCGCACCAACACCATTATAAAGCGCCCGGTACAACGCCACGTTCGGCATCGCAGCGCGTGTCACGCTCCAGCCAGATGGCAACTGACGATACGGCCGCTCCGGCGGACGCGCCATCCGCAGAAACACCACATCGACCGCAATCCGCGTCACCGGCTCCAGCATGACGCCAGTACCGATCAATTATCGTCCAGGAACGACCGCAACTTACGGCTCCGGCTCGGATGCTTCAACTTCCGCAACGCCTTCGCCTCGATCTGCCGGATACGTTCACGCGTCACGTTGAACTGCTGTCCGACTTCCTCAAGCGTGTGGTCAGTGTTCATGCCGATGCCGAACCGCATCCGCAACACACGCTCCTCACGCGGCGTCAATGAGGCCAGAACCCGCGTCGTCGCCTCCCGCAGATTGGTCTGGATCGCCGCATCCAGCGGAATCACCGCCGTCTTGTCCTCGATGAAGTCGCCCAGATGGCTATCTTCCTCATCGCCGATCGGCGTTTCCAGAGAAATCGGCTCCTTGGCGATCTTCAGAACCTTGCGCACCTTCTCCAGCGGCATCCCCAGCTTCTCGGCCAGTTCCTCTGGCGCCGGCTCCCGCCCGATCTCATGCAGCATCTGCCGAGACGTCCGTACCAGCTTGTTGATCGTCTCGATCATGTGCACCGGAATACGGATCGTCCGCGCCTGATCCGCGATGGACCGCGTGATCGCCTGACGAATCCACCATGTCGCATAGGTCGAAAACTTATAGCCACGCCGATACTCGAACTTATCGACCGCCTTCATCAGGCCGATATTGCCCTCCTGAATCAGATCCAGAAACTGCAACCCACGGTTGGTATATTTCTTCGCAATCGAGATCACGAGGCGCAGATTCGCCTCGATCATCTCCTTCTTCGCCCGCGTGGAATCCCGCTCCCCGCGCGAAACCGTCGCATAAACGCGCCGGAACTCGCCGACCGGCAAACCAACCTCGTGCGACAGATCCGAAACCTGAGACCGCAGATCGCCAACCTGCCCGATATGCTTGGCCACGAAATTCTTCCAGGACTTGCCCGGAAGCGCCGAAACCGTATCGATCCACGCCGGATCAAGCTCATACCCGCGATATTTCAGCAGGAAATCCTCGCGCGAAACCCGGCAGCTCTCAGCCAGGCGCAGCATGCGCCCCTCCAGCCCGTTCAGCTTCTGGAACTGCAACTTCAACTGAAGCACCAGTTCCTCAATCCGGTTGTTGTGCAGGTGAACCTGCTCAACCATCCCGACGAGTTCCTGCCGGATCGTCTCGTAGGACTGCTCGGACTTATCCGAATGCGCCTCGCCACCCGTCATCGCCTCAAGCCGCTTGACCTGCAACTTCCGCAGCCGGTTGTACAACGGCTCGATCGCCTCGAAACGCGCCAGAATCTCCGGCTTCAGCTTCTCTTCCAGGGCCGACAGCGACATCCCGCTGCCTTCCTGCTCCGATCCTTCCTCGCCACCGGAATCGGAATCAAAATTCTCGTCATTCGCTTCGGACTCAGCCTCCCCCGCCTCGTCCGGATTCCCCTCGCCCGGCGTCATCCCCCCCGTCTGGGTCGCTTCCAGATCGACGATGTCCCGCAGCAACATCTCGCCTTCCTTGAGGCGATCATGCCAGGAAATAATGGCGCGGAACGTCAGCGGGCTTTCGCACAGCCCGCCGATCATCTCGTCCCGCCCAGCCTCGATCCGCTTCGCAATCGCGATCTCGCCCTCGCGGGACAACAGCTCGACGGACCCCATCTCACGCAGATACATGCGAACAGGATCATCCGTCCGGCCCACGCTATCCGCATTCACATTGCCGGTCGGCGTCTCCTCGGATTCACCCTCGGCTGCTTCCTTCTCCTCGCGCGGGGTCTCGGCATCCTCGCCCTCCTCGTTGTCCTCATTCTCGACAACCTGGATGCCCATCTCGGAGAACTGGGCCATGATGTCCTCAATCTGCTCGGAAGACATTTGGTCCTGCGGCAGAACCGCATTCAGCTCGTCAAAAGTAATGTAGCCGCGCTCGCGCCCCTTGGCGATCAGCCGCTTGACCGCACCGGATTGCGTGTCCAGGACGGTCGTGTCGCCCTCCTGCTCCTGCGCGTTCCGTTCCGTTCCTGTGGCCGTCTTCGTCGCCATTCCGTGCTCCCGCTCTGACCTGTCCGCAACCAGCCCCATCCGGCCGTCCCTCGCTCCCATCGCCCGTCCGGCACGCGTCACGCCTTCACCAGCCCAGCGCCGCATCCGCAAACGTCCAGACCTGAAAGACCCTGCCGTAAGGGAGTTCGGTAGCGTGCAGGTGGTCGATCCACGCTGTAAAGTCAAGGCCCTGCGCCCGGTTCCACACATCCGGACGCAACACTGTGGCCTTCCCGCTACTCCATGTCTTCCTCGGCCTTCCGCAAGGTTTCCAGCGCATTCATCCGCGCCACCAGCTCCTCCGGCCAGGCCATCATCCCATCCCCCTCATACGCACGAAGCGTCGCCTCCCGCACATCCTGCATCACCTCCCGCTGAAACACGGGAAAATTCACCAGCCCATAGAAATGCCACCACTGCTGCGCAATTTCCAACGCCATCAGATCGTCGCCCCTCTGCGCCGCCCGCGGCATCTTCCCCTCCACCGCCCCACGCACCACATCCCCCAGCCCATGCGCCAGCATCCACGCGTTACACCCCTCCGCATCGGCATCCTCGTCCTGCGCCGCCCAGTCCAGCAACGCCGCACGGATCGCCGCCAGATCGTCCGGCAACTCCAGTCGGCAATACGCATGCTCCACCTGCGGCAACACATCCGGATGGCGCAGCAGAATAGCCGTCATCACCCGCAACCGCTCATCCGCCCCCCCACCCGGCTCCCGCGCCACAATCCCCGGCACCGAAATCCGCGGTTCCACACGCCCCTTGCCACGCTTCCCCCGAAATTCCGCGAAATACCGGTCCAGCATCGCCCCCCGATATTCAGACCCCAGCGTCCGGTCCCCCACCTGCCCCGTAATCTCCACCAGACGAGACCGGATCGCCGCCCGCTCCTCCGGTGTCCCGGCCGGCATCGCTCCCACCACCAGATCGAACAGCGCATCACTCAGGGACGCACTCCCCGCCAGTGCCGCCCGCATCGCCTCCGGCCCTGCCCGCTGAATCAGGCTGTCCGGATCGTCCCCCGCCGCCAGACGGCACACCCGCAAACTCCGCTCCCCACCCAGCAACGGCAGCGCCACCTCCGCCGTCCTCAACGCCGCGCGAGACCCCGCCGCATCTCCATCGAAACACAGGATCGGCAATGGCGAGACATGCCACAATGCCTCAAGCTGCTCCGGCCCCATCGCCGTCCCCAGCGGCGCCACCGCCCCCGGAAACCCCGCCTGATGCAGCGCGATCGCATCCATATACCCCTCGACCACGATCAGTGCCGCCCCCTCCCGCATCGCCGCCCGCGCCAGATCCAGATTGAACAGATTGCGCCGCTTCGAAAACAGCGCCGTCTCCGGCCCGTTCAGATATTTCGGCTGCCCATCCCCCAAAGTCCGCCCCCCGAAGGACAGCAACCGCCCCCGCCGGTCCCGGATCGGGAAAATCACCCGGTTGAAGAACAATTCCCCCTTCGGCCGCCCCTCCTCGTCCACCCGCATCAATCCGGCCTCAACCAGAAGATGCCGCTCGATCCCCTGCCGCTCCAGCTCCCCGATCAACCCCCCACGCCCATCGCCGGACCACCCCAGCCCGAACACCTCGATCGTCCGGTCCGAAAGCCCCCGCCGCCGCAGATACGCCAGCCCCTCCCGCCCCTCCGGTTCGAACAACCGCCGCCGATAGGATGCCTGAACCGCCTCCAGAACCTCCCCCAGCCCCTTCGCCTGCCGCGCCTGCTCCTGCTCTCGCGGCGATGCCTTGGGCATATCCAGCCCCGCCTCCCCCGCAAGCTGCTCCACCGCCTCCGGGAAACTCCGCCCCTCGCTCTGCATCACGAACGAGATCACATCCCCATGCGCCCCACACCCGAAGCAATGGAAATGGTCGTCATAAACATAAAAGGACGGCGTCTTCTCCCCATGAAAAGGGCAACACGCCTTCCAGTTCCGGCCCGAACGGGACAGCTTGGTCCGCCTGCCAATCACCGAGGCAATCGGCAGGCGCGCCCTCAACTCATCCAGAAAGGCCGTATCGAGCGCCATAGCTCAGGACAACTTGGCCTTTACCACCGCATTCGCCCGCCCCATGTCCAGTTCCGCCCCGAACTTCGCCTTCAGCGCCGCCATCACCTTCCCCATCTCCTTCATCGAAGCCGCCCCGCTCGCCGCGATCGCCTCATCCACAGCCCCTGCAAGCTGTTCATCCGAAAGCTCCGGCGGCAGATAGGAGCGGATCGTCGCAATTTCCGCCTCTTCCTTCTCTGCCAGTTCCGGCCGCCCCCCATCACGATACATCGTCGCCGATTCCGTGCGGGATTTGATCATCGTCCGCAGCATCGGCAGGATATCCGCATCCGTCACTTCGCCACCCTTGGCCCGCGCCGCGACGTCAAGGTCCTTGATCTTGGCCGTAATCCCGCGAATCTGGCCAACACGGTCCATCTCCTTCGCCTTCATCGCGGTCTTCAGGTCATCGGAAATCCGGGCACGCAAGGACATGGCAAAAGCCTCCAAGGCAGTCGGGAAGAAACTTCCCACATATTGAAATCGAAAACCGGCGGGAAAAAACTTCCCATCAGCCACACGAACGCCTACTTAGCATCAAGCAAAGACGCGTCCGAGGGCAAAGATGGACATCGACAAACTCATCGAAAAGGCAGGCGGCGCGGATCATATCGCCAGCCTCACCGGCGTCGGCCTCGAAGCCGTGCGCAAATGGCGCCAGTCCCGCGCCATCCCCGCAAAACACTGGGCCGCGCTTCTGCGTCTCCCCGGAATCGACCTCACGGACCTCACCCCCACCTCCCCAGACACCCCCCCGGAAAAGGACTCCGCCGTGGCCCAAACCTGTCCCGACGGCGCCAACGCCGCTCTCCTGCTGGCAGACGGCACGCTTCTCTGGGGACGAGGCTTCGGTGCCCACACCGACGCCGCCGTCGGCGAACTCTGCTTCTCCACTGGCCTCACGGGCTATCAGGAAACCCTGACGGACCCCTCCTTCGCTGGCCAGATCATCACCTTCACTTTCCCCCATATCGGCAATGTCGGCACCAACTCCGATGACGACGAAGCCCAAATGATCGCAGCCCTCGGCGCCGTCACCCGTGCGGACATCACGGACCCCGCCAACTGGCGAGCCCAGTCTTCCCTCGACGCCTGGCTGAAACGACACGACAAGCCCGGCATCAGCGGAATTGACACCCGCGCCATCACCCGCCGCCTGCGCGACAACGGCCCGCAGACCGCCCTCATCGCCTACCCGCAGAACGGCCAGTTCGATCTGGACGCCTTACGCGCCAAAATCACCGCATGGCCCGGCCTCGAAGGCATGGACCTCGCAAAAGAAGTCACCTGCACCCAACCCTATGGCTGGGACAAGGGCGTCTGGGAACGCTCCCCCGCCGAGCGCCCCATGCGCCGCCGCGTCGTCGCGGTTGATTACGGCGCCAAACGCAACATCCTGCGCTGCCTCGTCTCCGCCGGATGTGACGTCACGGTCGTCCCCGCCACCACCACCGCCGAAGACATCCTGCGCCACAACCCCGAAGGCCTGTTCCTCTCCAACGGCCCCGGCGACCCGGCCGCCACCGCGCATTACGCCATCCCCGCCATCCAGGGCGTGATGAACGCGAACATCCCCGTCTTCGGCATCTGCCTCGGCCACCAGCTTCTCGCCCTCTCGCTCGGCGCGAAAACCTACAAGCTCGATCGCGGCCATCGCGGCGCCAACCAGCCGGTCAAGGATCTCTCCACCAGCCGCGTCGAAATCACCAGCCAGAACCACGGCTTTGCAGTGGACGACAAATCCCTGCCGTCCGACGTCGAAATCACCCATGTCAGCCTGTTCGACGGCTCCAACGAAGGCATCCGCAGCAAGAGCCGCCCCGCCTTCTCCGTGCAATACCACCCGGAAGCCAGCCCCGGCCCCTCCGACTCCTTCCACCTCTTCGAACGCTTCGTCGCCCTGATGGACGCAGCCGCCAGCAAGGGAGCCTGACCCATGCCCAAACGCACCGATCTCCGCTCCATCCTCATCATCGGCGCCGGCCCCATCGTCATCGGGCAGGCCTGCGAATTCGATTATTCCGGCGCACAGGCCTGCAAGGCCCTGAAGGAGGAAGGCTACCGCGTCATCCTCATCAACTCGAACCCGGCCACGATCATGACCGATCCCGGCCTGGCGGACGCCACCTATATCGAACCCATCACCCCCGAATTCGTCGAACGCATCATCCTGCGCGAAAAGCCGGATGCCGTCCTCCCCACGATGGGCGGCCAGACCGCCCTCAACGCCGCGATGGCGCTCGACAAGTCCGGCTTCCTCACCAGACACAACGTCGAACTCATCGGCGCCAAGGCCGACGTGATCGACCGCGCGGAAGATCGCCTCAAATTCCGTGAGGCGATGGACGAAATAGGCATTGAAAGCCCGCGCAGCACCATCGCCCACACACTGGAGGAAGCCCGCGCAGCCCTCCCCGATGTCGGCCTCCCCGCCATCATCCGCCCCTCCTTCACGATGGGCGGCGCCGGCGGCGGCATCGCCTACAACAAGGAGGAATTCGACCAGATCGTCACCGGCGGCCTGGACGCCTCCCCCACTACCGAAGTCCTGATCGAGGAATCCGTCCTCGGCTGGAAGGAATACGAGATGGAAGTCGTCCGCGACGTCGCGGATAACTGCATCATCGTCTGCTCCATCGAAAACATAGACCCGATGGGCGTCCATACCGGAGACTCCATCACCGTCGCCCCGGCCCTGACGCTGACCGACAAGGAATACCAGCGGATGCGGGATGCCTCCCTGGCATGCCTGCGCAAGATCGGCGTCGAAACCGGCGGCTCCAACGTCCAGTTCGGCGTCAACCCCGCCGATGGCCGCATGGTCGTCATCGAGATGAACCCCCGCGTCTCGCGCTCCTCCGCCCTCGCCTCCAAGGCCACAGGCTTCCCGATCGCCAAGATCGCCGCCAAACTCGCCGTCGGCTACACGCTGGACGAACTCTCCAACGACATCACCGGCTCCACCCCCGCCAGCTTCGAACCGACGATCGACTACGTCGTCACGAAAATTCCCCGCTTCACCTTCGAGAAGTTCCCCGGAACCCCAGCCCTCCTCTCCACCTCCATGAAATCCGTCGGCGAAGCCATGTCCGTCGGCCGCTCCTTCGCGGAATCGCTCCAGAAAGGCCTGCGTTCGATGGAAACCGGCCTCACCGGCCTCGATCCCGTCGAACCCCCCGGAGACGGCTCGCTGGACGCCTACCGCGCCGCCCTGTCCCAGCCACGCCCCGAACGCATCCTGATGGCCGCACAGGCCATCCGCGCCGGCCTCTCGCTGGAAGACATCCACGCCGCCTGCCGCTTCGAACCCTGGTTCCTGCGCCAGCTTCAGGCCATCATCGAAACCGAACGCTTCGTCGAAACCAACGGCCTCCCGCAGGACGCCCACACTCTCCGCCGCATCAAGGCCCAAGGCTTCTCCGACGTCCAGCTCGCCCGCCTCACCAACGCGACCCCCGCCGAAATCGCCGCAAGCCGCATCCGCCTCAACGTCGCCCCCGTCTTCAAACGGATCGACACCTGTGCCGCCGAATTCTCATCCGACACCCCGTATCTCTACTCCACCTACGAGGGCGGCTACGGCACGCCGGAATGCGAAAGCCGCCCCACGAACCGGGAGAAAATCATCATCCTCGGCGGCGGCCCCAACCGTATCGGCCAGGGAATCGAGTTCGACTACTGCTGCGTCCACGCCGCCTACGCCCTGCGCGAGGCCGGCTTCGAAACCGTCATGGTCAACTGCAACCCCGAAACCGTCTCCACCGATTACGATACGTCAGACCGCCTCTACTTCGAACCCCTGACGGCGGAAGACGTCATCGCCCTGATCCGCAAGGAACAGGAAGGCGGCCCCGTCCGCGGCTGCATCGTCCAGTATGGCGGCCAGACCCCCCTCAAACTCTCCCGCGCCCTAGAAGAGGCCGGAATCCCCCTCCTCGGCACCCCGGCGGACGCGATCGACCGCGCGGAAGACCGCGAGCGCTTCCAGGGCCTCCTCCGCAAGCTCGGCCTGCGCCAGCCCAGAAACGGCATTGCCCGCACCCCCGCCGAAGCCGAAGCCATCGCGGAAGACGTCGGCTACCCCGTCGTCGCACGCCCTTCCTACGTCCTGGGCGGACGCGCCATGGAAATCGTCCATGACCGTACCGGCCTCACCCGCTACCTGCGCGACGTCCTGCAACTCGCAGGCCACGATATCGCCACCGGCCCCGTGCTGATCGATCACTACCTCAACGACGCCATCGAAGCCGACGTGGACTGCATCTGCGATGGAACGGACGTCTACGTCGCCGGCGTCATGGAACATATCGAGGAAGCCGGAATCCACTCGGGGGACAGCGCCTGCTCCCTCCCCCCCTACACCCTCTCCCCGGCACTGGTCACGGAACTCAAGGCCCAGACCGAAGCCATGGCCCGCGAACTTGGCATCATCGGCCTGATGAACGTGCAATACGCCATCAAGGATCAGGAAGTCTTCGTGCTGGAGGTCAACCCGCGCGCCTCCCGCACCGTCCCCTTCGTCGCGAAAGCCACCGGCATCCCAGTCGCCAAGATCGGCGCCCGCGTCATGGCCGGCGCCAGGCTGTCGGAGTTCCCACTCGACGACGAAGCCATTTCCAAACACGTCGCCGTCAAGGAAGCCGTGTTCCCCTTCCACCGCTTCGCAGGGGTGGACACCATCCTCGGCCCGGAAATGCGTTCCACCGGCGAAGTCATGGGACTGGATTCCAGCTTCGAACGCGCCTTTGCCAAAGCCCAGCTCGGCGCCGGCGTGAAACTGCCGACATCTGGCACGGTCTTTCTCTCTGTGCGGGACAGCGACAAGGGGCAACTCCAGCCCCTCGGCCGCAAACTGACGGAAATGGGCTTCACCATCCTCGCCACGCGCAACACCGCCAAACGCCTGCAAGACGCCGGAATCCCCGTCAAACAGGTCAACAAGGTGCTGGAAGGCCGCCCCCACTGCGTCGATGCCATCCTCTCGGGAGACGTCCAGATGGTCGTCAACACCGCGCAGGGCGCCCAGGCCGTCCGGGACAGCTTCGATATCCGTCGCAGCGCCCTCACCCTCGGCATCCCGCACTACACCACCATCGCAGGCGCCCGCGCCGCCATCTACGCCATCTCCGCCATGCGGGACGGCCCGCTGGAAGTCGCCCCCCTGCAATCCTACTTCAACAAGCCGTTCTGACTGTTTCTCCAGACCAGCCTGCCCGACGATGCATAACGAACGGGTCCAGTTTCGGAAGAAATCTGAACCCGTTCGAAAGGTGCTAACTCAAATAATTGAGATATTCTTCCATCAGCGGCAACTTGCCAGCATATTCCCCGACGCCCCCGCAGAAATGCACTATTCCCTTGCGAGGAATGTCATCAAACGCAAGGCTCGGCCAGTTTTTGACAAACGCTCCCAGCAGATCAACGTCGTATTTCCCCATTTTCATAACCGAATAACCAAAACTGCTCTATGATGGGCGCAGGCTTAAGGTAATAAGAAAATATTCTCCATCAAAGCATGGGTACCATATTCAAAGGTTTTGTATTCTTTCTTATGATATTTTCCAGGAATATAGTCCGGTATTCTACTTTGATAATGATGTAGTCGTAAGAGCCCTTTTAGAAATTCGATATGGTGGGTTTTCAGGAGGCGCGGCGCGTGATTCAAGCTATGGATGTGGACGCCCGAGCAAAGAGGCCGCATGGCCGGAATTACACGCAAGACGAAACG
>Ga0157365_10000107_pt1 | contig 39300 bp, 38 predicted proteins | sample AttsexASBM3_FD_111478 | JGI IMG/M metagenome (GOLD analysis project Ga0157365, IMG submission 111478) | Fungus gardens microbial communities from leaf cutter ant in Ribeirão Preto, State of São Paulo, Brazil - Atta sexdens ASBM3 | ecosystem: Host-associated > Fungi > Mycelium > Unclassified ...
AGATCATCACTGAAAGCTCGGGTCATATTGCCTCCGACCAAATCAACAGTCGAGGCGAGGGAATCAGAATTCAGCAGCCAGGGAAATCCTCAACACGATTCCGAGTTCAATGGACGCGCTCTAACACAATCTTGAGAAGGTCGCGTGGCAATGTCTGGCCCTTGGGCCGCGCAGCCTAGATCAGAGGTACCAAAACTAACCATGCATCATCGGAAATCACAGATTAAATCATGCTCATAGAAAAGGGCTATGCACCGACGCCCTCCTTTCATGCCCTAAAGTGTTTTATCGATGATTTATCTGTGTCGCGAGGAATCTAAAACGTGATTAAACCTGAACAAAAAAATAAAAAATTAAACATTTTTCTATCTTACATCGTAAGATTTATTTTTTCTTATAAAATGATGATATTAATTTCCATAATTTTGATTTTCTCTATACTTGAGAGATGATCTTTAATAAATTCACTATATACAAAATAATTCCAGTTTTTATAGGAGCTTCGATCAGCGTGATTCTATCAGCCCCGACGTTAGTGCGCTCAAAAAGTGAAATTTGGGCTGCCAAGTCAAAACTTATAACCTCATTCAAAGCGGCAGGATTTTCTGTTGTTGAGATCAGCGATACCCATCCTTACATGAAAAAAGGTCACTCTCAATTACTCGAGTGGAATAAACGTTACCTGCTCATAGAAAATCAAGGCAACGAGGTCATTGCAAAAATGCTTATCGTGGATAGACGTCGATTTAAGGCTATCGATAAAGCGGCCTAAAAGCCGTCGGATTTGAATGTCCTGAAGCGTCGAGGCAGTGCAGGATGATCACGGACAAGCTGAAAGAGGTGGACCCGTCCGTTCGGACGGTTTTGTGGGCTTGATAAGCTATATCCGGTTGTCGTTATGCTCCCATTCTGACCGCGCTGCTGTTGGCCATCTGGTCCGGGGTTAATCCCGGACCAGATGGCGTCGGCACGTCATGATACGCCTCATCGGGCGTGCGTCCAGCCAGCGCCGAGTGCGGACGCTGCCCGTTATAATGGGCGATCCATCCGGCAAGCCCGGCCCGTAGCTCCGATCCGGTCTCGAACACGTGCAAATAGACGCATTCGTATTTCAACGGCCGCCACAGACGTTCGATGAACACGTTGTCCAGCCAGCGACCGCGCCCATCCATGCTGATGCGAACCTGGCGTCGTTCCAGGACCTCGGTGAACCGGGGCGTCGTGGATTGTGAACCCCGGTCCGTGTTGAAAATCTCCGGGGTGCCGTAGCGCACCAGCGCATCCCGGAGTGCCTCGCCGCAGAACTCCGCATCCATTGTGTTCGACAGACGCCAGGACAGCACCTTGCGCGTGTGCCAATCCATGACCGCCATCAGATAGAGAAAGCCCTTCCGCATCGGGATATAAGTGATGTCGGAACACCACACCTGGTTGGGCCGGTCGATGACCAGATTCCGCAGCAGATACGGATATTTTCGATGTTCCGGATGTGGAACGGTCGTGCGCGGCTTCTGATAGATCTCTCGCAGCCCTACAGGAACATTCCATCGGCGATGCCGACGGAACCTTGGTTCCTTCCGCCCATTCTCGCCATGAGCCGCCGAGCCCGCTTGCGGCCGACATCGTGGCAGAGACGATGAAGATGTCAGATCATCTGACGGGACCCGTATACGGTGTCTCCAGGAACTGCGCGTCGATCAGACGCATCAGCGCCAGGTTCGCCGTATTATCCAGCACGGGCCGGTGATAGACACCGGAGCGGTTGAGATGCGCAGCGCGCATTGTCGCACCACCGATAGCCGAGGCAGTTGCATATCGATCACTTGCCGCCTCTCATCACACCCAACCGAACAGAGGCAGCGCGAAAAATCACGTTCTACCAGCAATTGGCCGATCTTCGCATGCAGCTTCTCCACGTCGGCCGGGCTGGCCGTCGCTTCCAGTGCTGCCTTGCCAGAAAAGATGCTCGCCATGCCCTCAATCGCCTGACGCTTCCATTGGGCGATCATCGTATGATGCACGCCGTGCTTCGACGCCAGTTCCGCCAGCGTCTGCTTACCCCGGATCGCCTCCTGCGCGACCCGCGACTTAAACTCACCCGAATACCGTTTCCGCGTAACCTTGCCCATACACCCGCCCTCTCTCAGGTCGATTATAGACGCAATGACCGCCATTCGCCTCGGTTTTCGAGGTCAGGGAAAGCGTAAGCTCGCCTTGTCAACAAAGGAGAATGACGATGTCGATTACGAAATTCATTGGCCTGGATGTCCACAAAGAGACGATTGCCGTAGCTGTCGCGGAAGACGGGCGGGCGGGAGAGATACGGTTTTACGGCACGATCCCGAATACACCTGATGCCATTCGGCGCCTGGTGTGCCGGCTGGCTGTGCCCGAGGTCACTCTGCATTTTTGCTATGAAGCCGGTGGCTGCGGTTACGGCATTCATCGCCAGTTGCTGCGTCTGGGTGTGGACTGCAGTGTCGTCGCCCCGTCTGTAATACCGCGCAAGCCAGCCGACAGGGTGAAGACGGACAGGAGAGACGCCGAACTGTTGGCGCGGCTGTTGCGATCGGGTGAGCTGACTCCAATCTGGATCCCAGACCCGGCGCATGAGGCTATGCGCGACCTTGTACGCAGTCGGCGCCAGGTCAGACAGGATCTTGTTGCCAGCCGACAAATGCTTCTGGGCTTTCTGTTGCGCCATGGGCGTAAATTCACCGGTCGTTCGAACTGGACAAAGGCGCACTGGAGATGGCTGGGGAGCCAAGCGTTCGAAATACCCCATCAGCAATATATTCTGGGTGAAAGCATCCGACGCATCGAGGAAGCTCAACAGCGTTGCGATCGGCTGGACGCCATGCTCGTGGAGGCGTTACCGCGCTGGTCGCTCGCGCCGATAGTGAGAGCATTGCAGGCATCGCGCGGCGTCGGCCCCATCGTGGCTATAACGCTTGCTGCAGAAATCGGGGACCTCAGCCGTTTTGAAACACCCAAGCAACTCATGGGCTGGCTTGGTCTCGTGCCATCAGAGGCCTCCAGCGGCACCCGCACCCGCCGTGGTGCCATCACAAAGACCGGAAACCGAGAAACACGCGCAATGCTGGTCGAAGCAGCCTGGTCGTATCGCCTGCCGGCACGCGAGGAGCGCCGCTATCGGGCGCGTGTCGAGGATCTGCCTGAGGAAATCAGGGCAATTGCATGGAAGGCGCAAGTTCGCTTGTGCCAGCGCTACCGAACTTTAGCGGCATCCGGTAAAGCGTTGCCGAAAGTGATTACGGCGATCGCGCGCGAACTGGTCGGCTTTATCTGGGATATCGGTCGCCGCATGCAACCGACCTGACGCGGTTTCCTCCGCTCGGTCATCGGACCTGACGGGCGTGCCGCGAAGACCAGGCAAGATGGGCAATCCTCGTTGTAAGCTGGGGCAGGTTTCGACCGACGCCCGTCTATAGAGAGAGGAAGGCCCACGACGGAAATGGGAAATGCGGTAGCCAATCCGCGGATGAGAGCATGATCAATCGTCGTCGATCGGCTCGCGGCACACCCGTCACGTCCATCATCAGTTTTTGGCCACATCAGGAACCAATCTGGTGTAGCCTCCCTGTGGCTTAACCACCCAAATGACGGTCATGAGAGCTTATCGCCCTGTCCAAAAAACGGGGGCCACCTCTGCAGCAGCAGGGCCGCGCCCTTGTGGTCACTCGTCTGGCCTTCGGTTAACAGCATCGCGACTGGACGGCCATGTCGGTCGCAAATTGCATGCAGTTTCGAGTTCAAGCCGCCTCTTGTGCGTCCGATCCGACGCGGTGCACCCCTCGTTTTGAGCAGGGTAAAGGGTCCTGAGTCTAGGGGTTTATCTTTGGGACCATCGCAAAGCGTGGTTCCGGTGAATCGGCGTGTAAATGGATTTCAAACAAGAGGTGGTCTAATTTCTGCTATCTGATACTGAATATCTCATAGATATCCGATATCCGATATCCGATATCCCGTTGGTAGGGCGTCTTCTTAACCGAAGGGAGATAAAGAGTCACCTTGAAGCTCCTCGCGTCGGCGAGGCGACCTGGGCGAAAGCGTTTTAGAGGTGGGACTTATCATATCCACATCAACACGTGATAATAACTGTTATCACGTGTTGATATTCCCGAGCGGGTAAGATAGCGTCTGGAAGCCGCACCGCCGTGTTAGGACCATCGCGCATGGATGACGAAACTGCCCGCGCCTTCGCTCAGTCACGGCGCTATCAGACCAAGGCCGATGCCGCGAACACGCTGCGCGCCTATGCCCACGACTGGACAGCCTTTCGGGAGTGGTGTGCGGCACGGTCGCTTTCTTCCCTGCCAGCAGATCCGGAGACCGTGGGTGCCTATCTGGCGCAGGCGGGTGAAGGCTTCAGCAGTTCGACACTGCGTCGCCGCGTTGCGGCAATCGCTCGGATGCACCGAAGCAAAAACCTGACTTTCTCGACCACGCACCCGGCCGTCCGGGAGACGCTGCGCGGCATTGCCCGTGACTTCGGCGCCCCGCCCAAACAGGCCGAGGCGCTGCTTACTGACGACGTAAAGCGCCTCGTCGAGACGTGTGACGACGATCTCACCGGGATACGTGACAGGGCTCTTCTTCTGTTGTGCTTTGCCGGCGCCTTCCGGAGATCCGAACTGGCGGCACTCGACGTCTCGGATATCAGGACCGTACCGGGCGGCCTCAGAGTGACGATCGTCCGTTCAAAAACCGATAAGGCTGGTAAGGGGGCGACCATCATCATCGCCAAAGGCAGCCTTGCCGAAACCTGCCCCGTGCAAAGCCTGGCGACATGGCTGAAACAGGCCGGGATCGCCGATGGTCCTGTTTTCCGCAAGGTGGATCGCTGGGGTCGCGTGCATGCTACCCGCCTCGTGCCGGATGCGGTGCGACAGATCCTGTTAAAGCGGGCCGCGCTCGCCGGTCTGACGGGCTCGGTGATGCAGCCGATCACGGCGCATGGATTACGGGCCGGGTTCGTGACCGCGGCGTATCGGAACGGGGTGCCGGACGAGGAGATCATGGAGCATACGCGGCACCGCAATCTGACAACGATGCGTGGCTATGTCCGGCGTGCGAAGCTGGGCAGCAAAAGCGCGTCTGCAAAAATTGGTTTGTAGACAGCAAGCATTATAGACACCCTGTCGTAACGATATCAGATCGTTCGGTATTCACATTCACGTGAAATCGCCGCGGGTCGACCGTGATGCGTCATGGTCCCTTATGATGCCCGAACATGGCACGTTCGGCAGCGAAACCTGGGGCAGTGCTCTCTGAAGCAACAGAAAAATGCACTCAACAACACACGATAAATACTTTATTTTTTAACAAAAACGTCAAATGCCATTGGTCTGGTAGAGAGAAATTCGTGGCTCAGTTTTCCAATCAGATGTTGCTTATTTCGGCTGCACCGATACCTTATGATAAGCTTTGTAAGGCGCTGGTAACAATTTTCGGGTTCAAAGCTCATTTTACTGGAAACCCAGTCGTGATTTGTGATTCCTTGCGTTGGATCCGTCTCTTTCCGGATTGGGAAGTCCTGACGGAGTTGAAGAACAACGCAGACATGAATACATCAAGGTCATATTTACCTGCGGTTCGTCCCTCGTGATGGTCGAGGGGATGCAAGGAGGGACGTCAATGTCAGATGCTCCAGAGGATCAAAGCAGCCTCGTCTCAAAAATAGCCGATCAGTCTGAAATAGAAATGCGGGTTTTCGCCTTGATGGGCGAGATGGATCGGACGTGGCAGGGTGCTAGCCTTAAACGAAGAAAGGCTTTCATTCGTCTGCAGGGAGAGGCAGCGCGACTGCGTGAGCATTGTAATGTGCTTTACGAAAACACGCATGACCACGAACAGGAGAATAAACTTACCCGGCTCTTATATATTGCGATGACAGAAGTCGGTCCAGATGAGGAGGACGATGTGGGCGCGTCTTCTGCCGATAAAGTGGTTAATGACATTACGATCTCGGTTGCGTCGTTCAGAACATTCAGAAGGGCGCGCAGCGAAGATATCTGAATCAAGTCGCATGATTGTCTCCTAAAGCAGGTCTATCCTGCATTTGGAGATGACCATGCTTCGGGTTCTTCTGTTCACAACCGCCCTGCTGGCGGCAACGGCGGCGCACGCACAGCAATGTGCGGCCCCGCTGCCCCCATCACCGAAACCGACCGGGGCATCATACAGCCCCCCAGTATCCCCGCTACCGCAACCTGGCGATGCCGTGCTTCGCCTGACAACAGGCGGCGCCGAGCTTTCTCATTACAGTGACTATCACGGTTATGAGGTGGGCATAGCCCATACCAAGGGACAGATGCTGGTCTATTTTGCGCCAGCCGACCATAAGGTAGTGCTCAGTGGCACAATCATCCCGGTCCCTTATGACACATTGCGGAAAATCTCGGGAGATCGCGCGCACGATCTGAATGTGTATGACAGCATCAGAGGTTTTTTCGTCCAGAATGGGACGCATTTTCAAACGATCTACAGCACGCCGGACGGTCAGGCTTCGCTCGCGGCCCAGATGTGGGACGCCTCTGGGCAGGATCTGACCAGGCACCAGATCAAGGGGGTTCCGGGCGCGGTGCCCACCATCAGGATCGATGTTCCGCCAGAGCGGACAGGCGCGCCGGTGATAGGCATGAACCGGCTCATCGGCGGCGAGATTGGCGATCCTAAAGCCCCTGAGGCGATCATGTTCATCGATCCGCAGTGCATGTATTCCATTAAGGCAATGACGGCTCTCAAGCCAAGCGTCGATGCTGGCAGGATCCGTCTCAAGATCGTGCCTCTTTCGTTGCTCGATTATGAGGACCAGGGGGCGAGCACGATCAACGCCAAATCCATGCTTTCCTTTCCAGCCGATGAGATGGCGAATGCGTGGATCCACGATCATCTGAATCAGCACGCGGCGCAGCCCGTTCCGGATGCCGATAGCTACCTGCAACAGAACATGGCGGTTGCACACGACATCAGCCTGCGCGGCACGCCGACTTTTCTGTGGAAGCACAAGAATGGTGAGCTTGGTAGGCTGGATGGTGCGCCGCGCGATGTGGATACATTTGTCGCCTCGGTGTCCCAATGACGGGCGGCCATGAGCCGGGATCGCGCCCCGGTTTTTTCCGTCGCATGTCGGATGCCGGCCGGGTCATCTTTGGCACGCCGCGCCAGGCGATCGGTTGGGAGTCAATTGAGCAGAATGCGCGCCTGATCGATTCACTCTGGCAGGCGGTGAACCGGAAAAGCAGGAACCTCAGCGAGGTCCGGTTTCATCAGGGTGGACGGATCGATGTGCTCGGCACGGCGGCATTACATCGTGTGCCTCCTGGGGCGGTTCTGGCGCTGCTGGCGATCCGGCAGCGTGATACCTATCGCCGGGCTTACGGTGCCGGCCTTCTGGTGTGCTTTCTCATGACGGCGTGGATCATCGAGATGGTGGCCTTCACTTGGACAGGAAGCCGATGGCTCGCGGCCGTCGAGTTCCTGCCATTCTGGAGCCTGCTGACGCTGGTGGCATTCCGTAATGCATGGCTCAATTGGCAACTGCGGGAGCGTCGCATCGCGTCATGGCGCAATTTTCTGGACGAAAGCGACACGCTGTTCCCACGCCTGCCGTAACAGAAAAACCCCGCCACGGTGACTGTGAGCGGGGTTTTTAAAGTACGAAAGTGTCAGAAGGTCCCAGGGGGTGCGTTCTGTGATCCGCCTTGTGCGCCTGACGCCCATTGGGCGTGTTCGTAATCGGGTCTGTCCGCATCCGTTCGGGGATCATCCGGCCGCACGATCGTCCCGTTACGATTATAGACGGGCGGTGACCAGGTGGCACGCGCCGAGCCATAGGCGGCGTTCGGGTCGTATCGACCGTTCCTGAGCGGTGGCGGTTTCGGGCCGTGGCGGCTGGCCGTCGACGACACATTGCCGGCGCTGCAGGCTGCCAATGATGCAAGAAGGGCGATCGGAAGAAGAAAGGAAGGCTTCACGTGCTGATCTCCTGTGTGAGGAGATCAGCCTGCACCCCCATCATGCGACGAAGAACGGGAATTTCGCTCGGCTTCCCATTCATCTTCTTTGCGTATGTAAGCTTCGATACGAGAGTTCATGATATTTGAGCGTCGCTCCAGTCGCTCGGCGCGCGCGAAAAGAGCCTTGTTCCGCCGGATCAAATCTTCCATTTCTTTATAGATTTCGGCATTATGTTGCTCTAGGCGGCCGTAATCTTCGACCAGCCGCGCATTGACCCCGATATACGCCGCATTGTCAGAACGAAGCTGCGCTATCGTTGCATTTTTCTCTTCAACCCGGCCGCCCAATGTGTCAACCGCCTTCCTGGCATACTGAATAATTTCAAGAAGGTGCTGCATGGTCGCTTCATTTTCGTTCTGCTGCCGTTGATTACGCATGCGTTGAACGAAATTGTAGTTATTTTGCGCGTTTTCGGCGGCCATCTTCCCAAGGAAAAAGCCCGCAGCTCCGCTCAATCCTTCGCCTGACATGCTAACCCTCCCTTAAAACGACAGCTCTGTTACTCAGGTGTTCTTTTTCAGCGTTGTATCTATGCCATCTTTCTCGCCGCCAGCAATTTTGGCGATCGCGCCCGGCCTTCCACTTTGGCCATTATTAGCCTGATTGCCTTGTTCGCCGCCAAGAGATTTCTGAATATTCATGAGCATCCCCCCCAGGCCGACGATAGCGGCGTCCCGGCTGGTCTGGTCGAGATCCACGCGATCAACGTCCCCGAAGCCGATCATGGCTGGCACACGCTGCGGCAGGATGGAGATGAGCCGGAACGAGATAAAGGCCAGCGTGACATGCATCATCACGAAGATGGCAACAAGGACAATCAGACCCAGGAAGTTGGTCACGATCCAGCCATTGGACAGAACAAATCCGGCCGCGATCCCAAAGCACATGTGAATCAGCCACGACACGGCATCAAAGACGAAATACCCCAGGAAAAGCCCGAAGAGCATCAATGTCGGTCGGAAAATCACATTGAAGAGCAACGCATAACCCTGCCTCGCATGCCCGTGTAGACCTTCGCCGTTCGTCGTCATGTGCGCGAGCATCCAGAGCGGCGCCGCGATGACGGTTTCGCACACCATGATGAGCCATCCGGCTACCCCGAACATCCACATCACAAACGGCATCATCGGAATGACAAAGGCAATCGTCATGCCGGGCACGAGCATGGCCATGCACCCCATGAAGATCGGCGTTCCGAAAAACTGCATCAACGCATGGCCAAAGCCCGCAGCGACTACGCCGCCGACATTGCCGCTCATAAGCGACATCAGCCCGGTGCCAACCGTGCCTGCTGTCGAGGAGAGAACGGCTGCCGATCCCATCGTGATCAGTGAGACCGTGATCATCCAGTTGCCCAGAGACATCAGATTGCCGAACGGGTCGGTCCAATAGCCGGCTGTCCCGGACGGTTCGATAAAACTGGTGACCAGTTGCAGAGCGTAGTCATTCAGATGCAGAGCCCGGAAAAGCTGACCGAGAGTCGTGGCCCCATCCCCGCCCGGAATGGCTCCGGAATACAGATCCGCATTGCCACCGGGCGCGCTCATGCCATCCTGCGTGGCTACCATGCTGTCGATATTCTGCATGAAGGTCTGTGCTGACTGAACCAGCGGCAGAATATCAGATTCAAGTGCGTCACCCAGACCGCTATAGGAGGGCGTGGTGACATGAGGTGTGGCGGTCATCAGGGAAAGCGTCTGGCCATTCAGCCTCGCGAACTCCAGATAGTACGCCCCGGCCCCCGTCCAGCCGAGATTGTTCAGCTGATCGAGCTCGCTCGTCGAACTGCTGCTCGAAAGGCCCCAGCTTTGCAGATCCTGCGAGCGGGCACTGACCGATGCCTGAAGCTGTGATCGCAGGGTGGAAGCCTGTTCCGTCAGCCGCGCCGTGTAGTCATTCGTGGCCGAGACGATGACATTCATCAGCGGCGCGAGCGATGCGGTGGTTTTTGTCGTCCAGAAGTTTTGTGCAACGGTCGTCACCTGTCCGCGAATATCGCCAGCGATGACGGCATCGAGCACAGTCTTCTGCATGGCCGCTTGATCCACGGTGACCCCTGCCAGATTGGTGGCACCGCTGTTCGCCGCCGTGAACGTAATGGCACCACACACCGGCGTTCCGTCGGAGTTGCCGCCCGTCATCTGATAAGCGTAGTTCACCACGCCAGACGTGCCGCTCGACAGATAATCGATCGTGCCCGATGTCGGCTCCGGGATCAGGCCTGCATTATTGGATGCCGTGTTGATCAGGGCACGGCAGAATTCGTCCTGGACGATCGCCGTGACGATGCCCTTGGTGCCGGGGATAAGGGGTTGCGCAATGACTTTGCCGTCAGGACCGATGGCCTGGACGGCACTGTTGTAGATGACGCGCGCCATGCCGATACCCTTCAGAGCGCCCCAGACGCTGAGGGACTGCGCCCCGTTGAACCCTGTCGGGAGAGGGAACATCAGGACAGCGGCCACGCCGAGGCGCACGATTGCCATGCTTGTCTGGTTGTTACCCATCAGCTGCGATGTCTCGGCGCCACGATGGATCTGCATGAAATACAGATAGGTCACGACGGCCATGGCAATGGCCATCACAAAGCCGGACAGCCATCCCATCATTGTGCCGATCACGGATGATTCCGCGCCGATGCCGCCACCGGCCGTTGTGGTGGTTGTCGACGTTCCAAACACCGGGAATACGGCGTTGATGACCTGAGCCGCCCAATCGTTACCGGGATCGAGCATATCCCAGGTGACATTATAGCCGTTGGACGCGGTGGTACTGTTACCCGAGGTGGTGGTTGAGGTTGTAGAACCCGTCACGCTTTGTGCGTGCGCCGGGGAAAGACTGGCCAGGGACAAGCAGAGAAGTGTCATCATGGCGCAGGCGAGGTGACGGATTCTGGTCATGGGATGGGCCTCTCAGGGTGAAGGACTGGCCGATGCTTCGGCCTTGGGGCGCACCAGGCTGGAAATCATTTCGATCGCTTTTTTCGCCAGTTCGCTGGCCTTCTCACCGAGTTCCTCGAACATGGACTTGCCAGCGTCCTTTCCCGGCAGTTCTCCGGCCTCCCTGGCAATGCTGGCATCCAGTGCGGAAAAGCGCTTGGTGACACTCTCGCTTTCGTTGAGGCGTGCGCCGATAGCCTCAGCCGCCTCCCTGCCCTTTCCGTAAGCCCCGAGCTTGGCGCTGGCATCGTCAAGCTGTGCCGCAAACGCCTGATTGTTCTGCTTCTCTGCGGAATACTGACCATGCAGATCCGCATATTTTCCGCCCGGCTTCATTTCGGAAAGCACGCCGGCCATACCGTTCGGATCGTGCTTTGCAGCATCGGACATAGCCGACATGACGGCGGATGCGGGCTGCTCCCGAACCAGTCGCATGGCATCAAGCGCCTCTCGTCCGGCCTTCTCTGTCGCATCAAGGCTGCTGCGGTCTCGGGCTTCGTGCTTCTGGGCGCTGAACTCTCTGGTGCGGTCCATCCAGTCCGGCGATGTCTGCCGGGGGCGAGTTTCGATGTAATTGGCCAGGGTGTCGGCGATACGCCCGAAACCGAACCCTTTAACGACACGGGAACTTCCATTTTCGGCCGGCCCGTTCTGGGCCGGTTGAGGGCCGCCATCTGTGGCGGGCCCTCTCTGATCCCCGCGTTGGCCCGGGGCGTCAGACGCCGGACTGGCTTTACCTTCCGCCGCCGCATCTGCCCTGCCGTCCGGTCCGGTTCTGCCCGGCGACGCTTCCCTGGGATCATTCCCAGCCCCCTTCGCTCCGGCGTCTGGAGGCGCGGTGCCTTCTCCGGGCGAGCGGTGCATGCGAGGCGGCGTCTCTACGGCAGGCCCTTCTTTCAGTTCATCTGCGACCGTCTCGCGGAGATTCTTGATGACGTGCTGCACATCCGGATGGGTCGGATCCTGTCCGCCGCTGACGAGATCACGCGCGAGACTGCGCACCGCATTGACTGTGCGCTGCTCCAGGCGGTCGGATGCGGCCATCATCTGCTGCACGTCGGGCTGACTGAGACCGGGATAGATTTTGGCCCTGCCGTCCATTTCAGGCTTCAGGGGATGGCTGTCAGGCAAGACCCCACCAATCTCGCGGCCCATGTCCTGCACCGCATAGGCGACGCGGGTGCGGAATTGATCGTCCTTGTCCACATCGGGATTTCGGGACTCATTTCGCAACCTGTCATAGGCGGCCACAATGCCCGGGGAGTGCCCGGCAAGCGCTTCACGCGTCCGGTCGAGATAGGTAAAGACGTTATCGAGATCAGCCTTGGGCTGGATCAGGGTTTCAGACATCAGGAAATCCTCATGGGGTAATTGTCGGGGAAGGCATGCCAGTCAGGCCGGTCTTGAACCCGGCCTCTTCCTGCTGGGCCACACGCGTGGCGCTGAGCGACGCCTGATAGAGGTTCAGCCGGTAGGTCTGCATGGCGAGGTAGTTCGACTGCGCGAGTTCAGTCGCGACTTCGCGCATCACGGCCGCAGGGGTCATGCCCTGCAGGGCGGAGTTCCAGGAGACGCTGGAGACGCGACGATTGACCTCAAGGCTCATCGCCTGAAGCCAGGACGCCTTGTCGATCGCGGTTAACCCCTCAGCCGTCATTTCGGCTTTCTGATCGGCCGTAAGTTCGACAGAGGGCACGCCAAGCGAGGTAACATAGCCGATCACCCAGCGGGCGAGGGACATGCGGGAATTATAGGAGCGCCGACGCGTGGCGGCCTCACGCCCGGCGACGCTGGAGAGCTGCTCGCCCCGCAAGGCTGCCGGTGCAACGGGCTGGACCAGCGTTGTGGCATAGTCATTTGCCGCATCGATGGCGGTCTGCGTTGTCAGCGTGTCGGTGCCGAACAGGCTGGAGGCGCGCTGATCGGCATTGGGGAGTGTCGAGACGCTGGTACAGAGCCCCTGTGCCTGATCCTCGGTCGAACAATAGCGCGACAGGTGGAGGTTCATGTTGGCATCCACCCCCTGCGCCTGCCCGAGATAGGAAGGTGTGCCCGCGCCCGCCTCCCCGCGTGGATCGCTGACGGTAGCGATGGCCCCGGCCGCGGTGCGGGCCGCTTTGGCGGCCGCCATGGTGGATTGCTGCGCATCGAGACCTGCGCAGAATTCCGGGTTCATCATCTGCTCGTCACGAATGACGGTCTCCTGCTGCTTTCGCAGGTATCCCGCCATAGCGGTGTTCTGGGCGTCGATCAGCTTTGCCTGAGCACTGACCTGTGCCTTCTGGTAATTGGAATTCTGGGTAAAGCCCGCTGTCAGCAGGGAACTGACTGAATTGGGATTGGTCAAATCGGTCAGGTTGCTCTCGATCGAACTGGTCAGGCTCGACGTCATACTGGTGAGGGCGTTCCCGGTGAATTTCTGCAAGGCGGAAATGGCGGCAACGACAGCGGCTTCTCCGATGATGGCATGGGCGGGGTGGGGGCGAAGCGATACCACGGCGATGCAGGCTGCCGTTGCGATCAGAATGTGTTTTGTCCGGGTCATCAAAACACTCCTTCAATCGCGCTTACGGCGTTGGCGGTGTATCCCGTCGGGAGAGTCGGGGATCCGTTGATGTAGAGCGAGTTGCCGCCGGCCGCGCCGCCCGTCGAAGCCGATGCGCTGGCGATGGTTGGTCCACCACCACCAAAGCTCAGGCTGGGGCACATGACCCCGCTTCCACCGCTGAAGCCGAGGCCGAGATTGACACCGGTGACACTGAGCCCGCACTGCACCTGCCCCGTCGCGTCGGTCCATGCGCTTTGCGCTGCCTGACAGATCTGGGTCTCAACCTGCCCCGCGACGGATGACAGCAGGGCCGCGGGGTCGAGCCCGTTGGTGATCAGGTTGAGCCCCTCGCCTTTGAAAAAATTATCCAGGCATGAGAGGCCGCCCACGGATGCGGGCTGGGTCAGGTAACTGTCGTTGGCCTGAATGCGATTGTTGATCGCGTTGGCGGATGCCTGCGTCAGGGCGGCGCATCCTGTGCTCCCTGTCTCCGTCGATCCGGTCGTAGTCTGCGCTTGCGCGGTTGCCGAGACGCAAACGGTCAACGCGGCGGCCATAAGCCGAAGGACGGGTTTCATGCGGCCTCCCGCATACTGGAGGCCGGAGCGATTGCGTGAAGGAGCTTCAAGCGTCCCGGCTGCAAGAGCCGCTGGGCGATCTCCCGCCGATACGCTTCGATAATCCCTGCCCCGATCGGGCTTGCGGACGAGAGCAGATCCTTGCGGGCGCGGAGCTCGGGCAGAAGCAGTTCAAGGCAGACTGCCAGCTCGGGCCAGGCCGTCTCCGGCAGCGCCGCCAGGGTCTGGTGCCAGAGATCCCGGGTCTCCGGGTTCTCGGCGAGACGGGACATGACATGGGACGATCCGCTCTTTTCCCATTCGGCAGCGAGGGCTGAAAGAGAGAGGGCGATCGTTGCCGACGGCGAAGCGCTGTCTGCTGCGGGTAAGGAGAGAGATCTGCTCATGGTGCCATCCTCGACAGGTATGTCGAGCACGCTGCGGCACCATCATGCGACCAATCAGGATTTTTTGAGGGAAATGGTCACTTTGTTGTGCCCGACATCGATCCGGTCACCAAGAGGCGCGACAGTGGACGCCAATACCTTGTTCCATTCTCGACCGCCCTGCCAATCGACCAGCATCGTCGTGTCGACCCCTGGCCCGAACGAAATCGAGACACCGCGCGGCACGATCTGTCGCACAGCAAAGTGCAAGGCAATCTGATGACCGTAACCGGTTGCGATCCTGAAATGTGGCTTTACAGCAGGTTGGGCGGACAACGTCGAAGCGGCTGCGTCAGCCGGGGCACTGGGCGCAGCACGCGTGTCGGCAGGCGAGGCATTGGTTGGTTGATGTGCGTCCTGCTGAGGGCTGAGACGGAAATCCGCCAGCTCGGTGGCACCGTGATGAAGCGACAAACAGAGCAGGGCAGCGGGGATCAAGGGCATCTCGGACGTCTCCTTTCTGGAAAGGTGAATGCTCGCCGAATAGGATGCGACCACAAATAAATTTAGTTTCTTAAAATTACCTCATTGAGGATGCTTTCAGATTGTCACACTAAACCGGAGTCGGCTTAGACGGCGAGTTGGGGCAGCGATCCTGACTGACGTGCCTGCTGGGAGAGAAAGAACGGAAGATGAAGAAACGAACGGAAGCAAAGCAAGGCGTCGCGGAATTTGCTAATGGTCAGTTCTATAAGGAAATCGGAATTAAACTCGCGGAGCGGCGACTCAACCAGGGATGGACTATGAGCGCCCTCGCATCGAAGACCGACATCCATATCGGTAAGATCAGAAATATGGATGCAGGAAAAATCATATCGCTCGAAACACTCTCAACGGTTCTGCGAGCATTCAGCGTCGATCCGGGCAAATTCCTGCCAGAACATTCCGGGAATATTATCGACTTGGTGCCAGGTAACATTGATCTGGAAGCAATCGATCAGACAGCTACTAAACGGATAAAGACGTGTAGCGCACAGTTGATGAGGGTGACGAAGTCGATCCTTGAATTTTCAGAAGCTACCGGTATTCCAGATACAGACGAACCTGATTCGGAGAATGTTGAAGTCCTGGGGCCGACATACAGTGCAGCATCCAGAGTGGAAATATTGGCTGCGTTCGGGCAACGAGTGCGCATAGCACGCACGTTGCGCGGATACTCGCTTCATGTTCTAGCGCAGCGATCCAATGTCCCCCTCAACAGCATGTATGTACTGGAACTAGGATTAAGAAACCCGACTATGGAAACCGTCTACAGGCTGGCGAAGGGGCTGGAATGCCCGGTTGCGTTTCTTATCCCGGGAATACATGATGACCCCACGCATCTGCAAAATCTTGATTACGTGGCTTACGCTCTTGAAACCCGAAGTCTGGTTCGAGATTTAGCGAGGGCGATCAGCGTCATTGACGCAACAACTCTCGTAGCTGATACCATTCTGGACTGAAAACGTACCAAAGTTAGGTGCAGTTCAATAGTCAGCCTTCGGGCTGGCTATTTTTTTTGGTTTACATCCGTTTAGGTAACCTGATACGTCGTAAGCCTAATCTGGCTATATGAGCTCGATTCGGTATCAATTGTATCGGAGAAGTCTTGTGACAAATCTAACAAGCCTCGGATTCATAATTGAACACGGGAACGCGTGGTGGTTGCACCATTACGCGACACCCGAAGAGGTTCAGAAACTATTCCGCAAGGTGCGTGACCGGTCGCTGGTTGCCGCGATGCTCGGTCTGGCTGTCGCGGATGTCGATGATTGTCTCTCGCGTGTATCAACATTACCCAACGACGCGGCCTACACCATGCCGGATCGCGAAAATGCCTGGTCACAGCGTGATCTACACATTCTCGGTCAGCGTTGGAGTTGCGGCGCCGCCGTAAGGGAGATCGCGAGGCTTCTCGGCCGGTCGCCCCGCAGCGTCAGCACAAAGAGACGCACACTCGGGCTCCCCCGTCGGACGCGCATCAAGGCATGTGTCGCCGCCGCCATCTTTGCCGAAAAAAGATCGGCAATCCCGGAAGATAAAAAGACAATCCTGACCCATGAGCAGGCATCGTTGCTGACCATGGAACAGCGTCGTGGCCGCACCTGGTATATCCGCAACAATCTGGAAAAACTGACGATGACGGCGCATAAGCGCGCCAATCGTGTGCGCTGGTATGAGAAAGCACACGTCGCGATGGCGTGGCGGCATTTCGCATTCCAGTCGCCCGCAGAAATCATGGCGGATTTTCTGATTACCGAAAACTCTCTGAAATCAAATGCCTCCTGGGAGCAGCTGCCTGCCCAGCGCGGCAAGAAGCACAGCTTCTTCATTCCCGCCGATGCAGAGATCTATGTGCAGGACAAAGACTATATCCGCCGTGAGTGCCTGTCCAAGCGCGGCTGCTTCTTCTGGACGGATCGTGTTGGCGGGGACCGCGTAAGCCGCCGCTATCGCCGCAGCATGGCGGCTGTCCATGGCATAGCAGCGTAAAAATACGGGTAAATAAAACAGAGAAATACGTTTTAGTCGCAAGATCATCCGGCACACTTTTCTCATAACCAACCGAGAGAGCATCCGATGATCAAACCACGTGACCCGCTCTCCCTGATGAGGGAGGAGCCAACATGAAAGCCCGTAGCGCCGCCATCACCCGGCGTCTGACAGACCCTGATTTTCAGGGTGTTGTGATCGATCGTTCCCTACTGCTCAATATCGTGCTGGGTGGCGCAGTCGCCATCTTTGCCTTTCACGACGCGTGGGTATGGACACATCGGCCGCAGCCCTTGTATTTTTACGTGGACGGCCAGAATGCGCCGCGCCCAGCCATGCCTTTGACCAGCCCGATGCTCGGCCAGGACCAGCTTCTGTCCTGGGCAATCCGTTGGTCGCTCGCGCCGTACAACATAAATTACCGGGATTATCCGGTTCAGTTGAATACAGCGGGACGTCATTACTCGCTGAATGGATGGAACAGTTTTGCCAAATCGTTCATTTCGCAGGGCAATCTCGCGAAACTGAAGCAGGCGAAACTGCTTTGCTATGCTCAACCCGTTCGTGCGGCCACCGTCAAGGCGCAGATCGTGGTGGACGGACACGCGCGCTACGTCGTGCAGTTTCCGTTCATTCAGACCTGTGAAAACGTCAATCAGCAAAACACACAGACGCTGATGGCCACGGCGACGATCGACCGTGTGGATGACACGGACCACCCTGACGGGCTCGCCATCGAGCAGCTCGTAGCAGCACCGATGTGAGGTCAATCATGAAGAAATCTCACATTTTTCTTCCGCTCGCCCTGCTTTGCGCCCCAACATTGGCCATGGCGCAGGACGTGGTTCCCGCTCAGGGCTCCCAGCCAGTCCCCATTGCGATGCCAACGCCCCAGGAACAGGCGCAAGGGCAAGCGGAGCAGGATGCCATTCCCTTTACACCAGAACAAATCAGAAGACTTGGAAACCGCCTCAAGGAGGTCAGTCGCGCAAAGGAAGAGGTCAGCACGGAATTTGCAACGCCCAATGCGCGGCCTGCCGTGCAGGTGTCGTTCGCCCCTGGACAGCAAACCAGCCTGATTTTCACAACGAAAGGCTATCCGACGGCGCTTTCCTTCGTTGATAAGACAGGGCAACCCTGGCCAATAGCCTGGAACAGCAACAGTAATGCGGCCAATGCCGACGGTGCGACGAATTGTGGATCGGGCAAGGGCGGCGGCGGCGGACCTGCGGTTCGCACCAACGGGTTTTACACCTGCGTGCCCTACAAGGGGAGTAACACCATCAACATCGAGCCGCTTTCGCTGCAACCGCGAGGTGGGCTGCTCGTCACCCTCGAAAACGCGCCCAAACCCGTGTCTTTCCTGCTGATTGCGGGACGGGGTTCATACGACGACAATCTGACGATCCGCGTTTCGGAAAATGGGCCACAGGCGAAGGAGCAGATCGATACACGCCCTGGTGCTCCGGCGACCGGCGAGCCCTTCATGAACGCCATGCTGTCTGGCGTTGCACCGGCGGCGGCCGCGCCGCTCGCTGTCGAAGGCGTCTCACCCGACGATGTCCGGGGGTGGAAAATCGGCAATGAGATGTATCTACGGACACGCCTCGTTCTGATGACGCCCGCATGGGATAGTTCCGAGTATGGGGAGGATGGCTATAGCCTCTATGCGATCCATTCCACGCCATATGTGCTGCTGTCCGATGCCGGGCATACCATATCGGCCAGTCTCAAGGAGGCGAATCAGTAATGGTTTTCTCTCTCAAACCCATATTGAGCCTGTCTTCACGGGGCGGCAATCGCCGCCTCCTGATGATTGTGGGCGGGCTCGTGACCGTGCTGCTCATCACCTTCGGTATTTCCTCCATACATCATAAGGAAATACCGAAATCCGACGCAGGCAAAGCCAAAGCGGTCAATGCGTTGCCGGGCGGTCTGAACTCTGACCCGATGCAGGACGATCTCCGCTCGGCCGATCTGCGCGATCAGGCGCATAAAGCCCAGCAAGCCGGCGCATCGTGGTCCCCCGACCTGCCGCCGGGTGTTGCCACAAAGCCAACGCCACAGGCTCCGACGCCAACCGCTCCGCAGGAAGTCGGCCTCGGTGAGGATACGACGATGGCCAAGCGGGCGGTGACGGCGCACCATCAGCCTTACGTGACGCCCGCTCCGCCGCAACAGCCTGTTCCGACCCAGATGGCCTATATCCCGCCCCAAGGGCCGCCGAGCGACGCGCAGAAGGGCGCTATCTCGCGCTACGACCGGGCGATCAACGATCTCGCTAACCAGATACAGGGGCGGCCACTCGTTACCGAGATCGTCTATGACAGTGCCGACAGGGAGGGCATGCGGGAGGAAACCACGGGTAAAGGCGGAAAGACGACTGCGCGGCCATCTACGGAGTCAGCCGCGTCGCTGAATTCGAAAATTGTTGCCAATCAGGTTCTTATTCCCGCGGGCCGGGGGATCTTCGCGCATACGGTTTCCGCGACCAATAGCGATCTCGGGGGCGGCATCGTCCTGGAAGCCGATACAGGACCGCTCGCGCATGACCGGATGATTGCGTCGGTCTCCCGTGCTGGCGACCACCTCAACCGGCTTTTGGTCAAGGTTGATAAAGTTGAGCATCAGGGCCAGGAATTATCGGTTCAGGGCGTGGTTGTCGCACCGGATACGATCGAGGCTGCGGTCGCGTCTAGCGTTGATCAGCTTTATTTCCAGCGCTTTGTCCTGCCGGCAGCTGCGGCCTTTGTGCAGGGGCTCGGCCAGGCGCTGGAAATGACATCCAATACCGTGGGCTCGGTTGGTGCGTTGGGAAATGTCAATTACGTGCAGTCGCTGAACTTCCCGCAGCAGCTTGGCGTCGCGGCCGGTCAGGCGGCGTCCCAGGTCAACTCGGCTCTCATGCAGCAGACGCCAACCGGGCCGCGCATCAATCTTGCGGCCAATGTCAGTGTGGGCGTCATCTTTATGACGAATGTGACGACAAAACCCTGATTTTTGGTTTTGGTCGCATGATCTTGTCCGATCCTGGCTGTCTAACCCAGAACAGGCAGGATCATCATGACCACAGCCACCCCTTCCGCCGATCAGCCGCCATTCCGGATAGGCGGCACAGGCACAGCCCTACCGTTTCGTCGCCTGCAGGATCACGACGGTGGCAGCGACGCTTCTTACACTTCCGCCGATGAGTCCGAGACTATCCCTGAAGAAGCCACGCGGCGGTCACCTCTGGGACTGCTTTCAGAGAGGCTCCGGTCACTATCGCCACGTACCCGGCTGGTGGCTGGTGTTTCAGGGGGTGCCGTTGCACTCGTCTGCCTCGCATTTGCGGTATGGCCGCATCACCACACTAATCTGCGCGGGCCTCAGGAAGTCGGCATAGCCCATCAGGCGGCGATGCCGGTCGTCATGACGCCGCCGCCCACCCGTGTCATCCAGAAAGCGGCGCTTACACAAGCTGCGCCCCCAGCCAGCGCGGCAACAGCAACGAAGAGCGGGAATTCCGATCTTGATGCCATGTTGGCGATGAAGCAGCCCTCGGCGAACCCAACGCCACACGCCTCCATTCCACCTGTCGCAACGCCGACGGATGGCAACACGGCTGTGGCCAGAACGGACACACCGAAAGCCGACGCTGCGCAGATTGCAGGCAAGATTGTTGCCGCTCCCATGGCACCCCATGACCAGATCGAAGTGCTGCAACTTGTCACGGAAGAGGCAAAGCTCGTGCAGAAATCGCGCGAAGAGGTTGCAAACCTGCACGATCAGGTCAGGCAGCTTCAGTCCACCACGACCAACAAGACAGAGGATATCGATCGACGTGTCTCGATGCTGGAGGCTCAGAAAGGCGTCCAGGAAGCCGCAAAGGCACCTGAGGAACAGGCATCCCCGGCTGACGATGCGGCTCGCACCGCAAAGGCGGCTCTTGATGCGGCGATGGAGACACCCAAGCCACCGGTCCCACCGGCGCGCGTTTCAGTGCCAAAGCCGATAGCCCCGCCGACACCCGTCGAGTGGGTGCCACGGTATCGTATCCTGGCCGCATCCCCTGAGCTTGCCATGGTGCAGGACGATGCTGCGCCAGCGGGACAGCCCACACAGTACGAAGTCAGTGTCGGCACCGTTCTGCATGGCTACGGGCGCGTCAACGCGATTTCGCAGCGTGGCACGCTTTGGGCGATCCAGACCGAACATGGCCTGATTCAGTAGGAGAGGATCATCGCCGTGAACGGTCTGGTCTCATTCGTCAATGATCTTGCAACCGCGATGGCGTGGTTTCTGCCGGCCTTCTGCTATATCGCGGCCTGGTCGAGCTTTTCCTTCGGGGTCTGGGGCCTGTGGCGTCAAAGCTCACCCCAGAACCCGTTTATCGGCAAACCGTGGATTCCGGTTTTCTCCGTTGTCATGTCCGGTGTTTTTGCGGCGTTCGACAGAATTCTGACGAAATCCGCCACATCGGCCAACGTCAATATGCAGGTCTCACTGGGCTCGTCCGTGACCGGGTATACGGATACCGCAGCAACAATCGGCGGCACGGACCCGTCATCGGCCATCCTGGAAATCGTAACGGATTTTTCCCTGTTTTTCGAAATGTTCGGTGCCTTTTGTGCCTTCTTTGCCGTGGTCGCCTGGAACGCATCCGCGACGGGCAAATCCAATCGCGGCAGGCTCTCCTGCCTCGTGCAGTTCGTCTTCGGCGTCATCCTGCTCAACCCGGCCAAGGAAGCTACCTGGCTGCTGAGTTACTGGACGACGGGCAGTTGAGCAGAGTCTTTTCATTTTTTTGTTTTTGGTCGCATCTTTTCCCCGGAGCCTGATGGCCGAGGGGATATTCCCTCTTTCACAGGAGCCCACCATGAATCTCTCCCTTTTCAATCGCGCTGCGCCGATGCGTTTGCGCGCCCACTCACAGTGCTTTCGCAACCGTGCACTACCGGTGATGCTCGTGGCAGGCGGTGTCGGACTTTCAATGCTGCTGTCCGATCCGGCCCTCGCCCAGACCGCAACGGCCAGCACGGCGGGCATCGGCGCTCAGGCGCAGAACATGGCGCAGGAAGGTCTCACCACAGGTGGTTTCGTTGCCGCAGCGGCCATGTATGTGGCGGCCTTTATCTGCTTCATCGGTGGCGTGTGGGCCTTGTGGTCCAGCCGTAACGAGCAGTCCAGAACCCCCGGCAAGGTGACGATGGGCATTGCAGGTATAGCCCTGTGCGGCCTCTTTGCTACGGGTCCGACCTGGATCAACAAGGCGGCGAACACGGCGTCCGGCGCCAATGCCACGGTCGGCACATCGGCGCAGGCATACCAGTTCACCGGCGGGAATTAAGGATCCCCGCGATGACACAGCCCGTCGCATCCTTTCGTATGTCGCCCCGACCCTGGGCTCCGGCCCCGGACCAGACCGGACGCGACGGGCCGGAACATTTTGTCTGTGACTGCTGTGGCCTTCCAACAGCTGGAAGGCCACAGGTGTGGAAGGGGCGTTTTTCTCCGGGTGCCCGCATCTGTCCGGTCTGCGACCTGTTGCAGAGCATGACGCGCCCGGGGATCGAAAGAGAGGCCACCCTCATCTGGTGGCCCGAAACCCCGCAACAGTCGGTCATGTCGCTGGCGCGCACGGCGCACGCGGCACTCCTGGAGGGTCTGGGCAGCCACGCCGAGGCACAGAGCTGGCACCGCTGTATCGATGCCATCATAGCGGGCGAGGCGCTGCCGCTGCTTCAGGGCGGATGTCGTGCACCGGCCGCCGTGATGGTGGCCCTTCTTTCGCGGCAGCGGGAGGCTTCACGAAGGCTTCAGACCACATCCCCACGCCAGCTTGCGACGGCGTTGATGCTGGTCGATGCCGATCGCGAAGAGGTCAGGGACAGCCTTGAGAATCTCCATCACGGGCTGCGATTGCTGCCGCTCGGGCGGCTGTATGACGGCCCCAACGATATCTACCGCGATTTCCTGGTGGCCAGTCGCGCGGCCACGTCCTGAGAGTTCGGCGAGGATTTACGAATGCCCGGCATATTTTCCCAACTTATGGCGGGTATCAGCCTGGCCTTGCGCCAGCCCCTCGCCGCGTTCTGTGATGTTGAAACCACGCATGGAGATCGCCTCGTCAGCAAACGCGGCGAATATATCTCGGTTCTGCGCATCGACGGGTTGCGCCGCATGTGCACGCGCACAGAGATCGAGATGCTGGCCAATCAGCAACGGATCGAATTGCAGGGGCTGCTCGAAGAAAAGGGACATGCCATCGTCGGGTGGTATATTTCCGACCCTGAACGCTCCAGCGTTGAGATCGAACGTTTGTCCCTATCGGACTGTTCCGGTATCGCGCGGCAGATCGGTCTCGACTTCTCGGATGTTCTCAATGAGCGGCGGCGACGTTGGCCCGATGTGATGCGCTGGGAGGCGACCTATTACATTCTGTGGACCCGACCGAGTGTCCTGACGCGAGAAGATCGCAAGCAGGTGGCTCAGGAACAGAAAGCCCTGGCAAAGCAGTTTCCAAAAGTCGGTAATAGCCAGCGCTTTGCGCTGCGCTCTGAAATCATGGCGGCGCGCCATGATTCCTTTACGGCCCGTGTCGAAACCACATTTCAGGGCCTCGACATCGCATGCGCGTTGCTATCCCCGCATGAGGCCATCCGCCTGGCGCGCGAAGCCGTGTATCGTGAAACGGCGCGCACGCCGTGGAAGCCGACGCTGATGGGCGATCGTGTGATGCCGCGCCTTCCGGATGATGTCGATGATCCGAAGCCGCATCCCGAGGGTTTGCTCTGGCCTGCCATCGCCGAGCAGGTGTTCAATGCCGATGCCGAGACGAAAGGCGGTCAGCTAGTATCCATCGGCGATTACACCTACGCGCCTGTCGATATGATGATGGGGCCTGAAGATCCCCGACCCTTTGCCGAATTGCTCGCCACGTTGGGACGCAAACGCATCCCGTGGCGCAGCGCCATGATCCTTGAAGGCGGCGGACGCGCCGCCTTTGGCTTCAAGCAGATCGGTGCCGGGTTTCTTTCGATGTTTCCGGGCAACAGCGATATCCGCCGGGCGTTTGAGTCCCTGCGATTGAACCGGGAGCAGAATAACCATAACGCCGTGCGGATGCGCATGTCGGCTGCGACCTGGGCGCCCTTGGGCGAAGAGCAGCGGCTGCGCCGTCAGGCGTCCGATCTGGCTCAAGCCATCGATGCCTGGGGGAACTGCCGGACGACACGCATCTCCGGTGACCCGCTTGAGGCGGCCATGGGTTCGGTCCCCGTTCTGGCTCTCGGCTCAACGGCCACGCCGTCTCTCGCTCTGGTTGGCGACGCCTTTGCCATGATGCCCTGGGCGCGCAGTGCCAGCCCTTTTGCGAAAGGCAGTGTTCTTTTCCGCAAGCCCGATGGCTCGATATGGCCCTATGATCCGGCAGGCGGCGGCAAACGTCCGTCCATCGTCGATCTGTTCGTCGCACCGCCCGGCGGCGGCAAATCGGTGCTGAACAATACGATCCTGCTCGGACTGCTTCTGAGTAGTGCCGCCATCAGCACCAATGGCGTCAAACTGCCCCTCATCGGGAAGCTCGATATCGGCACGTCGACGAAAGGCCTGATCGACATGCTCCGCAACGCCCTTGGGCCGGAGCGTGAGCATGAGGCGATCTTCGTGAAGATGCAGGCCAATCCGGGCTATGAGGTCAATATCTTTGATCTCCAGCTTGGGCTTGAATATCCGCTGCCACTGGAACGGGTGTTTCAGCAGAATTTCGTGTCCCTGATTGCGACCCCGCCTGAAGGCATGCCCTGGGAAGGCATGGATCACCTGGTGGAGGATGTGATCGACGAAGCCTACCGGCTCTGCACCGATGTATCGGGTGGCCAGCCGAAACATTATGCCGTCGGTATCGAGCCGGACGTTGATCACGCCATCAGGCAACACGGAATCGTCCTGCCGCATCACGACAACGAGGATGACCCCTCTTACTGGCGCGATGTCGTCACGACCCTGATCGACGTGGGAGAATATCGTCTGGCAGGTTTTGCCCAGCGTCACGCCGTTCCAGTCCTGCAGGATCTCCTGATCGCGGCACGGAGCCCTGAAGTCGAGAAGCGTTATTCGAAGATCGTGCTGTCAACGAACGAGACATTGATCGATGTTTTCGACCGTTACATCATGAACACGATCAAGAATTTCCCGACCCTTGCGTCGCCGACGCAACTGGACCTGGGTCATGCCCGCGTCATCGTGCTTGATCTGGCGGAAGTCGCCCCGCAAGGTTCTGCGGCGGCAAACCGTCAGACCGCGCTGATGTATATGCTCGGCCGCCATCTCTTGGCGCGGAACTTCTTTCTGCACCCCGACTATGCCGATGATCCGGCAATGCCGGCCAGGATGCGTGACTATCATCTCGTGCGGTTCCGCGAGATGTATGAGACCGTCAAGCGGGTCGATTTCGACGAATGGCACCGCACGCACGGTGCACCGCAGGTTGACCGCCAGGCCGTGCGTGATTGCCGTGAAGGCCGCAAGCACAACATCCAGCTTGGCTTTGTCAGCCAGAATCATGGCGACTTTTCAGAGGATCTTTACAAGGTCTCGACGGCGCGCTGGATTTTGAAATGTGCGGACCAGCAGACGGCAGAGTCTCTGATCGCCCGCTTCCGCCTGTCTGACGCCAGTGCGTATGTCGTGCGTAACGCGCTGCCCGGCCCCGGCAAGAATGGCGCACCGTTTTTCGTCGATATGATGGCCGGCGAGGCGAAATACGAACAATTGCTGATCAACGTGCTTGGTCCGGTGGAACTGTGGTCTTTCAGCACCACCCCGGAAGACACAGCCCTGCGGTCGCGTCTGTTTGAGCGGGTGCATTTCGCGCGCGCCTTGCAGATGCTGGCCACTGTGTTCCCGTATGGGTCCGCCAATAACGAGATCGAGCGGCGGAAGAACAAGCGCATGGCCGAAAGTGGCTTGAACACGGATGAAGCTGAGGCCAGTGTTCTGGACGTTCTGGCCGATGACATCGTCGCAGGGCGCGGGATCGCCGCGGGATTGTATGAGACCTTGCATTTGAGAGGCGCGGAAGCCGAATTTGCTATGGCGGCGGAGTGAGGAGGATATGTCTTAGGTGGGGGGGGGAAGCTGAATGTCCGTTGTTGGACGCCAGGATAGGGAACCGGACATTGCCGCGCGAGCAGTTACCCGGGAGCGGGTTCACTGCTCAAGGGCGTGGCGAACGGATGCCATTCATTTTAATGCGCCGTCCGGAACTTTTTCTCGTCGGCCAACGTGTGACAGGCCAACACTTTATGGAGGTTGAGATGGTCATCGCCGCGCAGCCACCGCCGGACGCCGATGAAGTCATCGCCCACGGTCATCCTACGGATGACGAGCTCCTCGCCTTTTATCGCTCGGAAATTCGCTTCGGAAAGCGAAGTCATCAATGGTCGTCTACAGGCCCTCTTAGGGTCGCAGGCCTTCCTTGTGATCGCCTATGCCACCGCGATGACCGGGTCGACCACCCGATGGGGAGACCGCATGGTGCTTCTCGTGCCCCCGCTTTTCTCCCTCCTGGGGTTCATGCTCGCCCTCATGGCGTTGCCCGGAATCCGTGCCGGCTACGCGGCGATCGGCAAATGGGAGGAAAAACAGCGAGCGCTTCACAGCCGCTGCGCCCATCTCGTTGAGTTCACTCTCGCAGCGAGCGAGGACGAAACCCGGGATACGATGCGCCGCGCTCAAGGGGGCGCGCTCTTCGCTCATCAGGCACCCTTTGTCTTCCTCATTGCCTAGACCGTGTTTGGTCTCATCCCGTTCTATTTGTATTGGGGCTAATGGCTGCATTCCGCATATAGCGAACTGGCGGGGCAACGGCGCGGCAGCTTCTGGATCTGAAACCTGGAAGGCGGGCTCGCACGGACGGGATGGGCCCGTGCTGAAAGAGTCGTCCCGAATAGTGAGTTTGCCTTGTCAGACCTGTAGCGGAGCGGGCTTTTTGTCGTCCGGCAGTCTCTTGCGCAGATGATCGAAAACAATATCGGCGCTGAAAGGCTTGGCGATGAACGTGGCTTTCGGCGGCATGTCACCTGCAGTCGGTTTCACAAGTCCGCTTGCCACCACAATCTCAATTTCAGGCCAATGCTCCGCAACGTGGCGGGCCAGCGCGAATCCGTCCGTCGCCCCCCGCAGCTGCACATCGGTAAACAAAAGCACGATACGCTCGCCCTTCTCGTCGATCATGGCGATCGCATCATCACCGTTCGATGCCTCGAGCGTCCTGAAGCCGGCGTCTGCCAAGATGTCGCTTCCATGCATCAAAATCAGAATGTCGTCGTCGACGACGAGGGCGCAGGGTTCGCTTGACATAGCATTCATGACAGAAATCCATAGATCGGGATTTCTTCAACGACGAAAGAGCGATAGCGTTCCGCGATCGATATCGAATGGCTGGAGGCGGGATAGTTCGACGCGTTCGCTGATACACCTGTGGAAGATTTGGCGTTTCGACCGAACCGCTCCATATAGTTAAGACCGCCGTTTGTCGGGGAGCAGCCCGCCCTCTGTGATAGGCTTCAGAACGCGACCGATGGACATACAGGCATGACGAACTGGGCGCCTCATAACGAACCGAGCGAGCTTTTCGCGCGTGACGACGACAGCGACATGAGCCGCCGCCGTGAGGCTTACCAAGCCGGACCCTGGCTGAAAGCCATCGTCGAGAACAGCGCCGACGCCATCCTCTCGAAGACGCTCGGCGGGATTATCATGACCTGGAACGCCGGCGCTGAAAAGCTTTTCGGCTACACCGCCCGGGAGGCGATCGGACAGCCGATTACCATCATCATTCCTGAAGACCGGCTGCACGAGGAAGAGGACATCATCCGCCAGCTTCGGGCTGACAAGCGCGTCGACCAGTTCGAGACGGTACGGCGCCGCAAGGATGGGAGTCTTGTGGATGTTGCATTGACCGTGTCCCCGGTGAAGGATGAGGCTGGCAACATTCTTGGCGCCGCCAAAATAGCCCGCGACATCACGGCTAGCCGACAGGCCGCGATACGTCAGGACCTCATCATCCATGAGATGAACCACCGGATCAAAAATCTCTTCGCCCTAACGACGAGCCTGGTGGCGCTCAGCGCGCGCGGTACTGACAACACCAAAGAGCTGGTCCAGGATCTCACGGCGCGCTTGCAGTCGCTGTCTCGCGCGCACGCGCTGATCCTTCCGAACTTCTACGAGGACGTTGCGGCCGGAACCGGCACGACGCTAGCGGCGCTCCTCACGGAAGTGCTTGCGCCTCATAATGACGCAGCAGGATCGCGCATCGCGGTTGCAGGCGCGCCCGTTGTGGTCGGTCAGCACGCGCTGCCGACTCTAAGCCTGCTGTTTCACGAACTGGCGACCAACGCCGTCAAATATGGCGCCCTGGCGTCAGGCACAGGTCGGTTGAGCATCAATGTCGCCATTGCAGGCGAGGATGCCGAAATTCTCTGGCAGGAATCCGGCGCGCCCGAACGGGAAAACGTCACGCCGAAATCAGGCGGTTTTGGTAGCCGGCTCGAACAGGCCGGTGTCGCCACCTTGCGCGGCAAAATCGATCGTGTTTGGCACGAGCATGGGCTGGACATTCTCCTGGTCTTCCCGCTCGCGCAGATCGCTCACCGATAAGACTGGATGTTGGCTGGCCGATAAAACGCCGGAGGCCTCTTCCTGCGATTGGACAGTGTGCCGTTGCGCGGAGCGCCGACAATGACAAGAAAATGCAGCTCCAATCGTTATCGCCACGCATAAGCGACTGAGGCCGCTATCGGGATAGGCGCCGAACACATTCAAGGGCCGAAAAGAGGGCGAGACAACCCCGGCTGCTGCGCTCTCAGCATGGACGGCGACCCAAGGATGTCGGACGCCGATATCCCACCTCCTTGGCGGCTGAAGGCCGCTCAAGGGAGGTGAGTTAGAGGTCAGGAGGGGTTGCGTCACGCGCCAGTCGTGCGACTGCCGCGCCGCGGCAATGGCCAAATCGAATAGGGCAGGTTTTCCATGAAATATCTCCTAAATCTGCGGATTGCAGCACAGGGAGCATGGTGGACTAACGATCGCGCCAGGTCCGCTTTCGGGAACGAGAGACGGAGTTTGCTAAGTCCGAGATGGAAGCTTAACGGCATAGGGGCGGTATTTCCCAATAAATGAACAAATTTTGAATTTTGTCTCCCCTTGATGAAGTATCTGCGCTTTCTATGTTGCTGTCGTTGTCCGACGCTGCGTATTTCAGACACGGAGGATTCCAGAATGAACTTTTCCCGGATGATTCACGCGGGTGCCGTGGCCATGACCATGGCCGCCGGCCCGACTTCCCTGCCTGCCTATGCTCAAAGCACATGGCATGTTGTTGATTCCAAAGGACATGAGCTCGGCATTTTGATCCCTGCTCACGACATCCCGGTCTTGCCTGCAGTAGCCGATACGGCGATGTTTGATACCATCGACGGGATGATGGCACGGGATATGGCGGTTTTGGAGGCGGCTGATCGGGATCTTATCATTCAATTGAATGACACCCTGCGTGCTGTCCCGGTCACTGATCAGATCCGATCAAAGCAGGGTTCTGCCTGGCAACGATTTACCATTTCAAGTATTAGTATGCCGGAAACATCTTGCACACAAATTATCACGATGACGTCGGATGGGCGTGCGACGCCACACATTGAAATATCGAACGTTGGGGACAGGTCTTGCCCCACGCTCCGGCCTTCGATGACTACGGGGAAGCATGCTGATCAAAACACGATTTCCAGGATTGTGACCCCCGCAGTAGATACTCACTCAGGATCGCCGACAGAAAAAACAGCAGGGAGCACCCTGTAAGGCAAGTCATGGCACAGGTATCACCCTGTTACCTGTTGAAAATAGGGATATGGATTGAACGTCTTGAGGGAGAAGGATGTGGATGAAAAAGCTGAACGAACCCTATTTGCGCCATATCAAGTCTCTGCGGGCGGCCGGCCGGAGATACCGTTACCGACTGCAACGACACGTCTTGTAGTAACGCGTCCCCTTTACAAAAGGGAACCCTTCACTTGTGGCGCGCGAAGCATAAATGGACGAATCAGTTCGAAAACTCCCTTTTTCGAGCTGTGGCACCATTTTCGCGAGAGCGTTACTTGAAAAAAAGATGGATCACGTAGTTTCCTCAAGAGCTACGTGCTTCGGGAGATTCTGTCAAAACAGCGAGAGCAAGGAGATGTCTGGTCTTATCCACTTTTTCAACCTGACGACGCTTCAGCGATATTGGAACAACGAGAAGCCCGATTCCTCATCGTCAGACCTAAGCTATCGTGAAAAGTCCCTGTTAATCGAGAAAACATCGACGCGGTTAAAGCGTGCGGACAAATCCCGTTTACCTTTACGTCGGCGGGCAAAAGCACGTTTGGCGCTCCATATGGTTCTGGTGCTGCTATGGGGAGTCCCCCACGATGTATGGGGTCATCCGTTGCATGACGTTGCGTCGTGCTCGACCGAAAAGCACCCCATGAGCATCGCGTCCATGCCCCTGTCCCGCGCCGTCGACAAACTCGTCAGCCGAACGGGCTGTCCAGTTCTGGTAGACCCAGTTCTCACGGCTGACAGATACTCCGTGGCAATTGAGGGTGTCTACACGCCGCGGGACGCTCTCCTGTCTATGTTCGCCAATCCGCATGTCGACGTCGCCGTCACCATTTCCGGCTTGAGCGTCAGTCCGCTGGACGCAGAGGCTTTTCTAAAGAGCGGCACCGGCCCGAGCGGATATAGCCCACCGAGGCAGATGCACCCATTTCATGTCCCTTCAGACGCAACATCCAGTCAAGAAGCGCCCGGACGACAAATGCCGACCTCTTCCTGGGCGCCGACCATGGGAACACCGTCATGAATTTCTATAGTGAAACATCATCAGGAAGCCCGACATCCCCGACACTTCACAACAGTAACGATATATCCGCCCTGCTTGCGGAGTATCTTGGTGCCCCCGAAATCGACCGGGGATATGCCAATATCCTTCATCGCGCTGCAGATCACCAGATTTACGATCAAATTTCTCGCTGGGCGACCGCGTCTGCCCCGGAAACGACAAGCGTCGAAGTGGTACGCATACTCCTGCCTCTCTCAGACCGAACGAGCCTGGCAAATAGCATGGCCATGCCGTTAGACGAGTTCGAACATCAGTTGGCGGCTGCGCTGCCCAAAGCCATGCGGCGATATGCCAGAACGATGTCATGGCAACTACCACGTTGGCACAGGCTATAATCCGCTAATGACAGGCCGAAATGCTCAAGAGCGAATGGTGGATTACTCGTGATCCACCACGTATCCAGAATGGCCGACCTTACAATTATGTGAATAATACTACGTAGAAAAGAAAAAGCACAAACAATTCGCTTTTGAAGAATGAGTATGGACGATTTCACTACAAAACACCCTTGGCAAAACCGTGACTGGTTCCGCCTCATCAGGCTGTTTAGCGGCCTGACATTCTACGAGCGCTTTGAACAGGCGATCATCCTGACGCTGATCGTGATCATCATGCTGGTCACTGCCATTGCAACACTCCATTTGATGGGTGCGGTCTGGCATCTGGTCGTCGATATCGGGATCGATCCCATCAATCAAACAATCTTTCAGGCGATTTTCGGCGCAATCTTCACCGTCATTATTGCTCTCGAATTCAAGCATTCCCTGCTTGTCGTCCTCGCCCAGCATGAAAACGTTATTCGGGTCCGAACTATTATCCTGATCGCACTCTTGGCCATTACCCGCAAATTCATCCTGCTCGATTTGCACCAGGTAGGCGCCTCGGAACTCTTCTCCCTCTCGGCTGCCGTTCTGGCACTGGGTATTGTCTACTGGCTCGTACGTGAACAGGATGCGCGCGTTGCACGCGAGGTAATGAAGAACGAACAGGACCACCTGTAGCCCGTATATCTCACACGGGTAGGTGCATCGGGCTCTGAAATCGGCGAAAGTTCTTTCTGGCAAAGGAATTTCGCGGACAGGAGACAGAACCCGATGCAAACGGAGTGTAGCGCAGTCCAACTTGCTTTTGGAGAATCTTGTGGGCGCAAGGTTGTGGCGGATTTTGCGGGCGGGACGATCACGTCGGACGCGGGCGCATTGCTGCTTGGAGCTGCGGACCGGGCGATCGGCCTGACGGAGCGTTTTGCCCGCTGTTTCACGGATGCGCGTACCGGGCATCTTGTCGAGCATGATGTTCATTCCCTGGTTCTCCAGCGCGTGGCGGGGATTGCGCTGGGCTACGAGGACCTGGTCGACCATGACCAGTTACGGCACGATCCGGTCCTTGCCATCCTGGCGGGCAAGAGCACACTGAACCGGCTGGAGCTCGGGCGCGACGAGCCGACGCGCTATCACCGGATCGGCCACGATCCGGCTCTGATCGAGGCGCTGTTCGTCGATGTCTTTCTCGACGCCCACCGCGCCCCACCCGGCCAGATCGTCCTGGACCTCGACGCGACCGACGATCCGGTCCACGGCCATCAGGAAGGACGCTTCTTCCACGGGTATTACGACAGCTACTGCTATCTGCCGCTCTATATCTTCTGTGGCCGCCATCTCCTGGCGTCGAAACTGCGCCCGTCGAACATTGATGGCGCGGCCGGCGCACAGGAGGAAGTCGCCCGGATCGTCGGCCAGATCCGCAGCCGGTGGCCACGTGTGCGGATCCTCCTGCGGGCCGATGGCGGTTTCTGCCGCGAGCCCCTGATGGCCTGGTGCGAGGACAATCGCGTCGATTTCCTGTTCGGCCTGCCGCGCAATGCCCGGCTGGTCGAGGAGATCAGGGCCGAACTGGCGTCCGCCGAGGCCCAAAGCAGCAAAACCGGCAAGCCGGCCCGCCGGTTCCGGGATTTCCGCTGGCTGACACGCGAGAGCTGGAGCCGGGCCAGGCGCGTCATCGGCAAGGCGGAATGGACGCAAGGGGCGGCCAATCCGCGCTTTGTCGTCACCTCGCTCACGCCCGCCAGGGCCAGCGCCCGTCACCTCTACGAGACGATCTATTGCGCGCGCGGCGAAATGGAGAACCGGATCAAGGAGTGCCAGCTCGACATGTTCGCAGGCCGGACATCGACCGCGACCATGCGCGCTAATCAACTGCGCCTGTGGTTCGCCTCCATGGCCTATGTCCTGCTGTGCGCCCTGCGGCGGATCGGCCTGGCCCACACACAGTTCGCCACCGCCACCTGCGGCACGATCCGCCTGAAACTGCTGAAGATCGGCGCCCAGGTTATCCGCAGTGTCCGGCGCGTCCGTGTCGCCATGGCGTCCGCCCATCCCAGGCAATACGAGTTCGGGCTCGCCCACGCCGTGCTCATGAATGCCGCCCGCTGAACGAACCGGACACCGCAAGTCGCCATACCCACAAACAACGCCCGTCCCAAAACGGGCGACGCATTCGCTCGCCCAAAAACCAGAAAAACAGGTGTCTCGACCAATTCAGCCCGTCAGACGGAGCTCAATCCAGCCCGCAGAAGCCCGCTCACAGCCCTCTGTGAGAAATGCGGGGTAGGACAATATTGTGTTTGGCAATGCCAACCGGGCCAGTAAACCTTCGATCTGACCGAAAAGCTGGAGACAAAAACACCGAGCTGCCTACAGCAGGCTCCAGTTACATCACGTTATATAACTTATGAGATGAAAAACCGAATTGCGGGCGGGCTCCTCACTCGCCGTTCGACCACCGCAGACAGGGAACAACATATCGGAAAAATATCGGATGAATGTGGCCAGAACTATTTCTGGAAGTTCTAAACACTCAAACGCCCAAAAATTTATTGTTTACCTGCCTTATGGTCTTGGCCCTTCCGAACTCCCCCGATCGAGCATCTGATCGGGGGAGATACGGCGTCACGGCATCAGGCTGCGTGTTTCTGTGCCTCGATCTGAGGCAGTGGATCTCCAGGTGATATAACGGAAGACGTAATCGCTATGCGTCGCGGTTTCATAACTTCCGGTATTTCACGCTTCAGGGTAATGGATAGAAGTCCATGATCGAAGCGCGCGCCGGTAACTCTCATGTGTTCGGCAAGGTCAAATCGACGTTCGAATTCTCGCCCTGCAATACCGCGATGCAGGTACTCGACTTTGGTCTCTGGTTCTGCAGCCTTACGCCCGGTTACTACGAGAGTATTCCGCTCCTGAGTGAGCGTGAGGTCGTTTTCGCCCAACCCGGCAACTGCCATATCGATCCTATAATCATCCTCACCGGTCTTGACGATATCGTAAGGTGGCCAGTTATCGGTCGCGGGAATTCGGCTGGCAAGCTCGAGACTGTTCAGGACTCTGTCGAAACCTACGCTCGAACGAAACAGGGGTGAAAAATCTGTAGTGGCTCTCATAGCCATATCCTCCTTTTGAGCAACATGGACACAAGGTCAAAGCAGCCTTGGCTGCCTGCTGTCCCCTATCGGCGGCCAGCAAAATTGATCTAATTTATCCCTCTGGGTCTTCAAGGGGCAAAAATAAGATTTTTCCCAATCATCATCGCGCGTCATCGCAGGCCGCCCGCCGTCAGCATGCCTCAGTTCGTCAGACTTGCACGAATGCTGTCGGGCGACATTCGTGAGCCCTCGTTGTTTTACAACGGGCGTTGTGATGCACGCCCGCTGTGCCGATTTGGGACCTAATTGCTCCGTGCGAAATCGTACGGCTTATGTCCGTTATGCGGAAATCGGTTGATGGGTGTGTATGTCAGATATTGGGGCGAACGCGACATTGACAGCACCATGCCCGCTCCCGGTCACGAGGACCCAAGGGATTGCACATCAGAGGCGGTCCGATTAAGGCGTTGACGCATGAGTACTCCCGCCCCCGCATGTCCGCAATGCTCCCTTGAGGAAACCCACCTGCAGGGGGAGCATTACGTCTGTGATGTCTGCGGATATGAATGGCCGGCCGATCTCGCGGATATGCCCCCGACGGAGGACATCGTGCGCGACGCAAATGGCGTGACACTGACCAACGGTGACACGATCATCATGATCAAGGACCTGAAGGTGAAAGGCTCCTCCACGACACTGAAGGTCGGCGCCAAGATCAAAAACATCCGTCTGGGTGGAGGCGATCATCCGATCGAAGCGGGCGGCTACATGCTCAAGGCAGAGTTCGTACGCAAGGCCTGACCACGGGATACGGCGTGTTCAGGCGGCGGCCACGGCCAGCCATTCCCGGAGTTTCGACCACCGCCGCCGTCCGCCCTGGTTCTTCACGGCAATAGCCAGGGCCTTCTTCTGGCCCACCAGCACGACAAGCTTCCGCCCACGAGTGACGCCGGTATAAAGCAGGTTCCGTGCCAGCATGGCGTAATGCTGTGTCACCAGCGGAATCACCACCGCCGGATATTCGGATCCCTGGCTCTTATGGATGGTCGTGGCGTAGGCAAGCACAAGCTCGTCCAGTTCTCCGAAGCCATAAACAATCTCCCGCCCATCGAATAAGACTGTCAGTTCGCCGTCTTCCATATTGATCCTGTCGATGACGCCGAGATCGCCATTGAAGACGTCCCGGTCATAATCGTTGGCGATCTGCATGACCTTGTCACCCGGCCCGTAGGTCCAGCCGCAGCGTTCGACCTTCACCTCGCCTGGCGGATTGAGGGCCTGCTGCAGTTCGATATTCAGAGACCGCGCGCCATGCCCACCACGGTTCATCGGGCAGAGCACCTGCACATCCCGAACCGGATCCAGCCCGAACCGCGCCGGAATGCGCTCCTTCACCACGGTCAGGAGCCTGCGCAGCCCGATTTCCGGCTCGTCCACTTCCACGAAGTAAAAATCCGATCCGTCCGGCCCACTCAGTTCAGGCATCCTGCCCTCATTGATCCGGTGCGCATTGGTGATGATCCGGCTCTGTGCGGCCTGACGGAACACCTCTGTCAACCGCACCACAGGAATCGCCTCCGATGTGATGATGTCGCCCAGCACCTGACCCGGTCCGACTGACGGCAACTGGTCCACGTCTCCGACAATCAGCAGGCCGGCACTGTCGGGCAACGCGCGTAGCAGGGAGCGCATTAGCAGCACGTCCACCATGCTGGCCTCGTCTACGACCAGCAAATCGCAGGTCAGCGGGTTGGTATCGTCCCGCTTGAAACTCCCTGTGGCCGGGTCTGTCTCCAGCAGGCGATGGATGGTCTTGCCCTCAAGACCGGTGCTTTCAGAAAGGCGCTTCGCCGCGCGGCCGGTCGGGGCGCAAAGCTGCACATCTGTGCCCTTGGCCGTCACGATCTTCAGGATGGCATTGACCAGCGTGGTCTTCCCCACGCCGGGACCACCCGTAATCACCAGCACCTTGCTCCGCAGGGCAAGACGCACGGCCTCCCGCTGGCTGGGCGCCAATGCCAGCCCGGTCTTCTGCTCGACCCAGCCAATCGCTTTTTCAGGGTCGATCTCGGGCCATGACGGTCTGCCGATGGCACAGGCGCGCAGTCGTTCAGCGATGCTCTGCTCCGCACGATAGAGGCCGGTCAGAAAAATACACGCCGCGTCGCCCACGCTATCCGCCGTCACGTCGCCGGCCTCCAGCTCCAGTGCCAGAGCGGTCTCGATCAGCGGAATGGCGACCTCCAGTAGTGCGGCTGTGCTGGTCAGCAATTCCCCAACAGGGAGGCCGCAATGGCCCTCATCCATCGCCTCGCCGAGCGCATAAGAGATCCCGGCGCGAACCCGGATCATCGCGTCGGATGCAATGCCCATCTTCCGGGCGATCTGGTCGGCGGTTTTAAAACCGATCCCCCGGATGTCCTTTGCCAGACGGTAGGGATTCTCGCTGATGAGCCTCACGGCGTCCTGACCGTAGGTCTTGAAGATGCGCACAGCCCGAGAGGTGCCGACCCCGTTGCTGTGCAGGAACAGCATGATCTCGCGGATCACCTTCTGATCCGCCCATCCCGCCACAATCCGATCCGCCCGCTTTGGGCCGATACCGGTCACTTCCCGCAGACGGGCAGGCTGCTGCTCGATCAGGTCGAACACCGCCTCGCCAAAGGCTTTCACCAGCTTTTTCGCATAGACGGGGCCGATGCCCCGGATCATGCCTGAGCCAAGATAGCGCTCGATGCCCTCGATCGTGGTCGGCGGACTGGCCTTCAGAAACTCGGCCTTGAATTGTAAACCGTGGGTATGGTCGTTGAACCAGCGCCCCGACATCTGCACGAATTCGCCCGCTGAAATCATGGCGGCGTGACCGGTGACCGTAACCAGGTCACGATGGCCGCGCACCTTCACGCGGAGAACACAGAAGCCGTTCTCCGCATTATGGAACGTGATCCGCTCGACCAGTCCCGCCAGCGTCTCAATAGGCGCCGCGTCCACAGGGGAAGCACGCATCAGTCCTGGCGGCCTGCTGCGGGTTGCGTCGGTCTCATGTCAGGCATTGTCTCTTTTCGGTCGCATGATCAAAACGAAGTCTGGTCCCGATTAACTCGAGAGAAAAGCCTTATGGACGATCACGCCCCCCGATCCGCGACGAGCGATCCTGGCGAGAGACTGTCGGCGAACAACTCGATGCCATTCCCGAGCAGCTTGTATGCAGCCAAGCGGAGAATGCGCTCGGATGGGAGGAAACGGCATCAGTTCATAGTGATTACTGGCCGTCCTCTTCAGGTCATGGCACATGGGAGGTTGTACGACCGAGATCGCGGGCGGAAGCCGACAGCAGTTTGAACGATTTAGCCTTCCTTTTCTTGGAGATCCCGACCGGCCACGACTAAAACTCTTGCAAAGCTGCCCCATTTCTTTGTATATGTCATTGCATATGCAAAGGAGGGCCGCATGCCTCATCAGGTGTCATCGACCGCATCGGTTCCGCGTGAAGCACGACTGTTTCGCAACAACAAAAGCCAGGCAGTCCGGATTCCGGCCGATTTTGAACTCCCCGGCGAAAAAGTGCTCATTCATCGTGATGGTGCACGCCTCATCATCGAACCTGTGCCTCGCAAAGGGCTTCTCGCCGTATTGGCTGATCTCGCACCGCTCCCGGAGAACGATCAGTTTCCGGAGATAGACGATACGCTGCTTGCACCCAGGGACATTGATCTGTGAGCCAGCTCTATATGCTCGATACAAATATCGTATCGGAGCTTGCCCGCAATCCGCAAGGCAACGCAGCGCGCCATATCGCCAGAGTTGGCGACGAAGCCCTCTGCGTCAGTATCATTACCGCCGCCGAACTCCGATATGGTTGCGCCAAAAAAGGTTCGCCAAAACTTCTGGCGCAGATTGATGCCATCCTTGGCGGCCTGAACGTGATGGCGTTCGATGTGCCCGCCGATGGCGAATATGGTGGTATTCGCGCGGAACTCGAGGCCGCAGGCAAGCCGATCGGACCGAACGATCTTTTGATTGCAGCCCATGCCTATGCCCTTGGCGCAGTTCTCGTCACAGCTAATGTAGGCGAGTTCCGACGTATACGAGGTCTTGAGGTGGAGAATTGGCTGGAGCTTATTTGATCGGTTTCCAATAGGTCATGGCTTTCGCTGTTCTGCACGCTTTTGTTGGGGATGACAGTTTCCCCGTCACAATCCGTTAGCCGCTGTCGTTTTTTCATTTTAGTCGCATGATGATGCCGCACGCTTCTCCCAATTAACGGAGAAGACCATGCGCCACCGCTTCCTTCTGATCCTGCTCCCCGTTGGCCTGTCAGCCTGCGCAGGGCAACCAGCGCCGCAGCCCATCGAAACCACCGGCATGGCCAGCCCGGAGCTGGCGCTGCAACGCTCGATCACCGCCACCACCGGCGAGCTGCGCGCACTCGGCACCATGCGCCCATCACCCCCACCCGAAACGCTGGCACAGAACGTATTGCCGGACGACGTGACCAAGCGTGTCTGGTTTGCCTGGGACGGACCGCTCAATGGCGCGGTCAAAAAGCTTGGCCATGATATCGGCTATACCGTCGCGATCACGGGCAAAAGCCGCAGCATCAAGGTCCAGACCGATACCGTCTCGCGCGTGATCGACATCCTGCACACACTGGGTGACCAGGCCGGAAGCCTCGCCACGGTCGCCGTCGATCCCCTCCATCACATGATCACGGTGATCTATCATGCGTAAGATCCTCCTTGTCTCGACAGTGCTTGTCGCCGGCTCCCTGTCAGCCGCTCAGGCGCAAACCGCCGTTCCAGGAAAGCTGGTGCGAGAGGGCAAGGCCGATGTGGTCCTCCCCAATACCACGCCCTACCCCCCGCCTGCCCCAAGCGGCACGCTCGTGCCGATGCCCCAACCGCCCCAACCCGGCGGCGATGTGGTGACGGCGCAGGATCCCGCCCTCGC